>Ga0308167_1001695_pt1 | contig 23874 bp, 25 predicted proteins | sample PhyCR1_2_FD_202138 | JGI IMG/M metagenome (GOLD analysis project Ga0308167, IMG submission 202138) | Phyllosphere microbial communities from UC Gill Tract Community Farm, Albany, California, United States - DLSLRC.R1 | ecosystem: Host-associated > Plants > Phyllosphere > Unclassified | place... | reverse complement strand
AAACGTTCCAGACGATTAACCCGGTCAACGGCGAAGTGCTGGCAGAGGTTCATGCCGCAGGCCAGGAAGATGTCAATCGCGCCGTTGCTGCCGCCAGAAAAGGCCAGAAAGTCTGGGCCGCGATGACCGCCATGGCGCGTTCGCGCATCCTGCGTCGCGCCGTTGATATTCTTCGTGAGCGTAATGATGAGCTGGCCGAGCTGGAAATGCTCGACACCGGCAAGCCTTACAGCGAAACCTCAGCGGTCGATATCGTCACCGGTGCAGATGTGCTGGAGTATTACGCAGGGCTGGTTCCGGCGCTGGAAGGTCAGCAGATCCCCCTGCGTGAAACTTCATTTGTTTATACCCGTCGCGAACCGCTGGGTGTGGTCGCCGGTATCGGTGCCTGGAACTATCCGATTCAGATCGCCCTGTGGAAATCCGCGCCTGCGCTGGCCGCGGGTAACGCGATGATTTTCAAACCCAGTGAAATGACTCCGCTTACCGCCCTGAAACTGGCAGAAATTTACACCGAAGCGGGCCTGCCGGATGGCGTGTTCAGCGTGCTGCCGGGCATCGGTTCGGTCACCGGTCAGTTGCTCACTGAGCATCCTGGCATCGACAAAGTCTCCTTCACCGGCGGCGTCGTCAGCGGCAAAAAAGTGATGGCCAATGCCGCAGGTTCAACGCTGAAAGAAGTCACTATGGAACTGGGCGGTAAATCACCGCTGATCATCTTTGATGATGCCGATCTCGATCTGGCTGCTGACATCGCCATGATGGCGAACTTCTACAGTTCCGGTCAGGTCTGCACCAATGGCACCCGCGTCTTTATTCCTGCAAAACTGCAGGCGGCTTTCGAGTCGAAAATCAGCGAACGCGTTGCCCGCATCAAGGCCGGCGATTTGCGCGACCCGGCCACCAACTTTGGCCCGCTGGTCAGCTTCAGTCATCGCGACAACGTGATGCGCTACATTGAGTCCGGCATTGCTGAAGGTGCACGTGTCCTGTGCGGTGGCAAACGTCTGACCGGTGGCGAATTCGACCAGGGCGCCTGGGTTGCACCGACCGTGTTCACCGACTGCCGTGATGAGATGAAGATTGTGCGTGAAGAGATCTTCGGACCGGTCATGTCGATCCTGAGCTATGAAACCGAAGAAGAAGTGATCCGTCGCGCCAACGACACCGAATTTGGTCTGGCCGCCGGGCTGGTGACGCAGGACTTAAATAAGGCGCACCGCGTGATTCATCAGATCGAAGCAGGTATCTGCTGGATTAATACCTGGGGCGAATCAGCCGCAGAGATGCCAGTGGGTGGCTACAAGCACTCCGGCATCGGCCGTGAAAATGGCCTGATGACACTGCAGAGCTACACCCAGGTGAAGTCCGTGCAGGTTGAGCTGACGCGTTTTCAGTCAGTCTTCTAATCACTTAACCTGAGGAACGATGAATGGAATTTGATTATATTGTTATTGGAGCCGGATCCGCAGGAAACGTTCTGGCTACCCGTCTGACCGAAGACAGCAACGTGAGCGTCCTGTTACTGGAAGCGGGCGGCCCCGATTACCGTTTTGATTTTCGCACCCAGATGCCTGCGGCCCTCGCCTTCCCGTTGCAGGGAAAACGCTATAACTGGGCTTATGAGACTGAACCAGAGCCTTATATGAACAACCGCCGCATGGAGTGTGGTCGCGGCAAAGGTCTGGGCGGTTCATCCCTGATTAATGGCATGTGTTACATCCGCGGTAATGCGATGGATCTCGATAACTGGGCCAGCGAACCTGGCCTGGAGAACTGGAGCTATCTGGACTGCCTGCCCTACTACCGTAAAGCAGAAACCCGCGATATCGGCCCGAACGATTTCCACGGTGGCGAGGGTCCGGTGTGCGTGGCGACGCCTAAAGCGGGCAACAACGTGCTGTTTGAAGCGATGATTGAGGCGGGTGTGCAGGCGGGTTATCCGCGCACGGACGACCTGAATGGCTATCAGCAGGAAGGCTTCGGTCCAATGGATCGTACCGTGACACCGAAAGGTCGTCGTTCCAGCACCGCCCGTGGCTATCTTGATATGGCCAAAGGCCGCGCGAACCTGAAAATCATTACCCATGCCACCACCGATCGCATTGTGTTCGATGGCAAGCGCGCGGTTGGCGTGGAATATCTGCAGGGCGACAGCAATACCATCAATAAAGTGACCGCTCGCCGTGAAGTGCTGCTCTGTGCCGGCGCTATCGCCTCGCCGCAGATCCTGCAGCGTTCTGGCGTAGGCTCGCCTGAGCTGCTTAAGCAGTTCGATATCCCGCTGGTTCACGATCTGCCGGGCGTGGGTGAGAACCTGCAGGACCACCTGGAGATGTATCTTCAGTATGAGTGCAAGGAGCCGGTTTCTATCTATCCGGCCCTTAAGTGGTGGAATCAGCCGAAAATCGGGGCGGAGTGGATGTTTAACGGCACCGGCATCGGCGCCAGCAACCAGTTTGAAGCAGGCGGCTTTATCCGCAGCCGCGAAGAGTTCAGCTGGCCGAATATCCAGTATCACTTCCTGCCGGTAGCGATTAACTACAACGGTTCAAACGCCGTCGATGCCCATGGCTTCCAGTGTCATGTCGGCTCCATGCGCTCTCCGAGTCGTGGACATGTGCGCCTTAAGTCACGCGATCCGCGTCGCCATCCGGCTATTCTGTTCAACTACATGTCGCATGAGCAGGACTGGCATGAGTTCCGCGATGCTATCCGCATCACGCGCCAGATCATCAACCAGCCGGCGCTGGATAAGTATCGTGGCCGTGAAATCAGCCCGGGCCTGGATTGCCAGACAGATGAGCAGCTGGACGAGTTTGTGCGTAACCACGGTGAAACCGCCTATCACCCATGCGGAACCTGTAAGATGGGTAACGATCCGATGGCCGTGGTAGATGGTGAAGGCCGTGTGCATGGTCTGGAAGGACTACGTGTAGTGGATGCATCGATAATGCCGCTGATCATCACCGGCAACCTTAACGCCACCACCATCATGATTGGCGAGAAGATTGCCGATAAGATTCGTGGACGCGAGCCGCTGCCGCGCAGCACGGCGTCTTACTATGTCGCGGGTGATGCGCCAGTGCGCACGGTACCGCAGCGTGCTGAGTAATTCGTGACATTGTCACGTAACGAAAGCCGGGCAAGCTGTTGCCTGGCTTTTTTGTACATTTTAGCCCATGCTCTTTCCCCAACCTCCCTTTCTCTACATCCTTTTATATAACTGGCCATTTTCAAACTATCAAACCTTAACCATTACCAAACGAAGCAGGATCTGCTGTTGATTTCATAATGTGCAGAATGGTATAAAACCGGCGTGTAGTTAACCGGAGGCACTATCCGTCCACTGATGAGAAGCAACAATGTGGATGCGTTGAAAATTTTATGAGCAGAATGTTCATGTCACACCTTTCCCCCGCTTTCCTTTCTGGCTGGAACGTCGCCGATCAACACTGGCGTAACGCCCTGTAGTCCGCTCACCCCTTCGACACTGTTCTGAGTCTGCCCTCTGTACTGTGGCAGGTCGTCATTTTCGTTGCTGGAGAGCACCCATGCGCGCCTGGGTTTTATTGTCACTCGCTATTATTACTGAAATTATTGGTACCCTTTTTATGAAGTGGTCCAGCCTTAACGGCAGCCATTCAGGTTACCTGCTGATGCTGGCAATGATTGCCTGCTCCTATATTCTGCTGAGTTTTGCCATCAAGCGTATTGCTCTTGGCGTGGCCTATGCCCTGTGGGAAGGAATCGGCATCCTGCTGATTACATTATTCAGCGTGCAGCTGTTTGGTGAAACGCTGTCCGCGATGAAAATCTGCGGGCTGATGACGCTGATCGTCGGGATTGTATTGATCAAGACCGGCACTCAATCATCAGCGGAGGTTAATCATGGTCATCGCTGATTTCGTCCACGCCGCCTGGCTGGCGCTGGCTATCGTGCTGGAGATTGCCGCGAATATATCCCTTAAATATTCTGATGGATTTAAGAAACCGCTACATGGTCTGCTTTCACTCTGCTTTGTGCTGCTCGCGTTCAGCGCACTCGCTCAGGCGGTGAAAGGTATCGATCTGTCGATTGCCTATGCGGTCTGGGGCGCCTTTGGGATTATCGTCACTGTCGCGGCCGGTTGGGTGCTGTTTGGTCAGCGTCTGAACCGGAAAGGCTGGACCGGTCTGACCCTGCTGCTGGCCGGTATGATCCTGCTGAAGCTGGCCTGACAGGCACACTCAATCAGTAATAACGTTTAAGGGTTTGCAGCTGCATGCCCTTAACTTCCCGTGCTGTACCGCCCCTTTCTTGTTGATTTTTTCCTCTTACCTGTGCTCGGAATCTTCTTACTTTTGTAAAGGCCCGTTTACATATCTCTTGCCTTAAGGCTTAGTGAGCGCCGAAAGTCGGATAAAAATGAGGAACAGATATGTCTGCTACACGAGGTTGGTCTACGGAGCTGGAGGGATTGCGTGGCATCGCATCTCTCTGGGTACTGGTTGGCCATATCAGCTTACTGGTTCATTGCCACATCACGCTTATTTCATCGCCTGGCATCGGAGTTGATCTGTTTATTCTGTTATCGGGTTATCTGATGGCGAAAAACTACGTCGAGCGCCAGCAGAAAGAGCCGTGGCAGAGCGCGGAGACCATTAAGAAGTTCTGGATCCGTCGCTTCTTCCGTATCGCCCCGCTCTATTATCTGCTGTTAATCATCGCGCTGATTTATGGCCCGTGGTTTGGCGAGATGCGAGATACTATTGCTCATTTCTATTCCGGCACCGCCACTGAATCATCACGTTACACCGACCAGTCGCTGGCAAACATCCTGACTCACTTCAGCTTCCTGTTTGGCTTGCTGCCTGAATATGGGTTTAATACCGTGCTGCCTGACTGGAGCATCGGGCTGGAGATGCAGTTCTATCTGCTGTTCCCGTTCATTATGCTGGTGACGCTGCGTTTCGGTTATGCGGCCTCGCTGATTGGCATCATGGCGCTCTGTTGCGCCGGTCGGTATGTGCTGGCAGATTATTATGAGGCCTTTGAGATGCCTTCCATGATTCTGATTAAGCTGAACATGTTCCTGGCAGGTATGCTGATGGCCGAAGCGGTTCGCCGTAAATCGCTGCTCTACGTCGCTTTTGCGCTGCTTGGACCGGTGGCGAGCGTGGCGATGGGCCTGGGGGCGATTAAGCTGCAGGTCATTATGGAAGCGCTGATGATCGTCGGTATGACGGCGATTTTGTGGCAATACCCGGAGGGCAGCCTGATGGCAACGCTGATTGCTTTGCCGCGTAAACTGCTGAACAACCGTCTCAGCACCTGGCTGGGCGACGTCTCGTTCTCGGTTTACCTGCTGCACCTGCTGATTGTGATCCCGATGATCGCACTGCTGCTCACGCACACCGACATTGAGTTCAGAAGCGACATGACTCGCTTCCTGATTGTCTGCGTCTCGGCCATCCCGGTGACCTATGCACTCGCCTCTTTACTCTATAAGTATGTTGAGAAGCCCGGCATCCAGATTGGAAAACGTGTTCTGAAGCCAAAGCTGGCTAATCAGACCAGTTAAGTTTGCCAGGAATCCTGATTAAAAAGCCCCTGACTGGGGCTTTTTTTTGCCTCAGTCACCGGTTAGCAGCACTACACAGGCACTCATGCAGTGGTGGCGTCAGCACACCTGCTGAGGTGAACTACACTTTCCCGGTTAGCAATCTGACTCAAAGGAGAGAACATGAGCATTCAGCATCTGCTGCTATCCACCGATGGTGGCGCGGTGATCATTGAAGCAGAACAACTCGAAAGTGAGCTGGTTATTCCGCCCCACCTGCAGACCCTGACCGGCAAGGAAGCTGACAGCGATACTGGCCATCGGGTGGCGGTAACAAAGCACTACTGCAAGGGACGCTACTACGCCGTTGCCCTTGATCGTCACGCGGCCAGCAATGAGATCGATGACGTGATCGACCTGCTGCATCCTGCCCCGCTTGATTCGCCTTAGTCGGCCAACTCCGCACTACCGCTGAATGTCCGGCAGATGAGCACTGTACTGCTGGCAGGCGGCATCTCAATTTTCAAAAGAGGATAAACATCATGCAAAAGAAGAAGTGGTTTGTTTCATACGTAATTAAGCCAAAAGGTGAAAATCACGTCACGACTCATGCCTTTATCGAAGGCGACGATGTCGAGGAGGCATTAGAAGCCTATATGTTTGAGACTAAAAAAAGCCTGTCACTGGATACTGAAGAGCTGACGCTACTGTCGGTGAGTCTGGTGTAAATTCTGATTAACCTCGCACTTGCGGGGTTTTTTATGCCATGTGTAAGGGTCATTTTTATTTATATTATTTATGATTTCCCTGGTGAGCCACTCAGTTACTTAGTGGGATAAGGCCAGGCGTGATCCACACCCGCCGATGACATCAGCCCGGTTACAGCCAGATATGCCAGTATCAGGACAAACAGCACAATTGCCGCAATTTCAATGGATTTAAGTAAATGAAGCTTCGCCATAAATAACCGTCCTTCCGTTGTGTGTAATCAGCATTCACCTCATAAACTATAATGTTACCGGTAAAGTGCAAGCCAGAATTACATCATGAAACATAAAGCAGAACTTATTAATGTTTGCCGGGATGTGCTGACAGGCATTCAACCTAGGCAGATTTAATCTTGCAGCCATAAAAAAGCCCGCTGCGCGCGGGCATTTAGGGTCGTCAGTGGATTTTAATCAGCAGACTGACCGGTAAAGTCGATCACCATCCTGCCGCGGATCTTGCCCTGAACCATCTCTTCGAAGATGTCATTGACCTCACCAATCTTCCTTTTGGTCACCTTCGGCACCACCTTCCCTTCTGCCGCAAACTGGAAGGCTTCTGCCAGATCGTTACGCGTTCCGACCAGCGATCCCACCACCTGGATACCGTCAAGCACCAGACGCGGAATATTCAGACTCATCGCTTCCGGTGGCAGGCCGACAGCCACGACGCGACCTCCCGCTCTGACCGCATCCACCGCCGAGTTAAAGGCCGCTTTGGCAACCGCTGTCACCACAGCAGCATGCGCACCGCCGGTTTTCTCCTGAATGAAGCGTGCCGCATCTTCGCTGGCAGAGTTGACGACCAAATCGGCACCCATCTCTTTCGCCAGTGCCAGTTGCCCATCGCTCACATCAACGGCGATCACTTTGGCGTTAAAGACGTTTTTGGCGTACTGCAGCGCGAGATTGCCCAGACCGCCAAGGCCATAAATCGCGAGCCACTGACCGGGTTTCACCTCTGACACTTTTACCGCTTTATAGGTGGTGACACCGGCGCAGGTGACACTACTGGCGGCGTAAGGATCGAGCCCGTCCGGGACTTTAACCGAGTAATCTGCAACGACGATACACTCTTCAGCCATGCCGCCATCAGCGGTAAAACCGGCATTGATGACCTCTCTGCAGAGCGTTTCATTACCGGAGTTACAGTATTGGCAGTGACCGCAGCCTTTAAAAAACCAGGCGACGCTGGCACGATCGCCAGGCTTGAGTGAGGTCACATCTGGTGCAACTTCCTCAACGATACCGATACCTTCATGACCCAGCGTCACACCCGTTTTATCGCCGAAATCACCGTTCTTCACATGCAAATCGGTATGGCATACGCCACAGCACTCCATCCTGAGCCGTGCTTCGCCCGTTTTGAGCGGACGCAGCGTTTTCTCAACCACTTCAACCTTATGTTCACTATTAGCAATTGCCGCTTTCATAAACGTTACTCCTTTTGATTGAAGATTAAGAATAAGCCAAGCAGAGATGATGACAAGATGGCAGGTAAGCTTTAGGTGCGGGTCAGGAAGAGTTATTGCAGCCTTTACGAATAAGCTCAGTATTGAGGTAAGTTTCGTAAGGCATTTGTGCATGTCGACGTTCTGTAAATCAGGAGTGATTTATTGGATGCCAGTGAAGTACATGTATCATGAATAACCTTGTCAGGCAGTAATTACCGCTTAGAAAGGGGCGATACCCTCCTGTTTATTTAAACGCTTCGTATCAATGACTAAGCGGTGTCGCCGGGCTGCCAGCGGTAAATGCCACTGTCAGCTGCCGGTCCCCTATATTCGGCAGGATCATCTGAGGCTGGCGGTGGTCCCAAATGCTGAGTTGGACTATCTGTCGCTCGCGGTGGCCCCAGATGCTGAGAAGCGTTATTTTCTGGTGCGGTGGGTCTGGCATGCTGGCTACAGCCCTTATCATTCTGGGAAGATGCATGATGACGATGCCAGTCAGAAGATGGGCCACGATGGTGTCCCCTCTCTGCCATCACACAGCCAGAAATGAAGGTACTCATCAATGCTACCATCACACAAGGAATAATTTTTTTTAAGAAAATAATAAACCCTGGTTAAAATTCACCGGGGCAGGTTATAACCCGGTTTTTATACGTTTAATAGACGTGGAGGACCGTAGAGGAAGGTTATTTAGATATATCGATGAAGTCCAATTTGGGGGGGAATCGTCTGGCGAACTTTTGTTCTGCTGGCAGTTTGCTGGGGAATCACGAGCATAAAATGGACCTAAAATAAGACTCAAAAATTAGTTGGGGAGATGATTTATTTTATAAAATAAGACAGAACGTGAGTCTGATTAACTAATATCTTTGACAGAACTTATCCAGAGAAACCAGATGCTATAATCGCTGAATGACAGCTTAAGCCATTAATAAGCACATCACTTCCCTAACACTTTTAACGCTATCGATAAAACAGCAACACTAAAGATTCCTGCATAAACTAATACCATCGATTGTATTTTATATACACGAAAGAGACGACAGCTACCCAGGTTATGCTAAGAAGCGCAGCATATTCAGGAATGAACCGAATAAAGATATACAACCCTGCCACAATTACAACAGCAGGAATTAAATAGATAAATGATTGTATAAGCCATAAAAAAACACGTTTCATTTATTCAATATCTCATATAAAGCATCAGCGATTTTTTTTCGTTATTATCCACAATATTTACCTGTCAGAGTGGCCATTTTAATTTTAATATCTTATAAGCATACAGAATGTTAGAAGGAACATCCATTCAGACCGGGTTGAATACGTTAACGCCCATGGAGCGGCCGTTTGTGCGCCGTGACGATCTGGCTGTGCGCACCTGATATCAGGCAAGCGAAGATGTGAATGAGTACGGCTAGGAAACCATGCGCATCAAGGGTGTTTACGCAACCGAAGTTGGCGACGATACGCCAATGTTAACCCGTCTGATGCAATGGAAGATTGTCCCGAAACATGCCGTTGATTTGGCTTTTGAATTTAAGGGCGCGCCCGCGTCCTCTCGGAGTTCTGTCAATAACAGTACTGAGCCAGCAGATTCTGAAGCTGTTATCAATTTCACAAAGCCCACTGCTCGCGCCGAGCGAAGTAGGATTATTAAGCGATTAAGAGAAAAGGTAGCTCAGGAATAACTGGAGCCAGGCAAATATCCCCATTAAGTTAGCCAGTGCACATTTCCTGGTTAACACCGTCCGACAGTGAAGCTGTGCACATGATGAAAGGCCATACCATTAAAGCGCATATCTGTTCCATAGACGGAACAAGAATCCGACTCCCTTAATGCGCTTCAATGCACTAGCGAGAAAAAGAGGCATACAGTTGCCTGATTAATAAAACGGCAGTCGGACTAATCTGAGCCGCACGATTGTTTACGATTTTAGTTCATCATGATACTGTTTATGCATACAGTATAATTTGACTAGAAGGAGTTAATCATTTGATGAACATAGATAATATAAGTGAAACGGTTGCACGCTTTCAGTTCATTGCTGACGTATCGCTGATCGCACATTGCAAAGAAGATGAATTAAAAATGGCACTGTCGATGATCAGCGACATGGCAGGGACAATCGACACAGCTATTTTCGAAGCCGCTATTTACTGCCAGGCAGAATGATTAGTTGCCCCTTCCCCACCGTTCACTAGCCACCTTTCAGGTGGCCTTTTGCTTCTGCATCAAAGTGCATAGGATTGCATGAATCCGCATGATCCAGTTTGGATCGCTTAACGTGTGTGAAGCCAGTGCTGGCGCGTTTAGAGGTAACACATGCAGATGCATGAAAAGCGATGCATAAAGCGGGCAGGCGTGGCGGGGATAGCATTGCACGCGAGCATGAATACTGATTAACTATGTTTGTTGTTTTCGCTCTTTCTTCAGTCTTCTCCGAAAGGAATTTTCATGAAATTTGCAATAGAAAGCATTGAGGTTTCTGACGTCTTTGATTCAAAACCAATTAAAATTAATCTCTCAGGAAAAAATCTTATAATAACGGGAGGGAATGGTTGTGGTAAAACAAGGTTTATTCAACGAATATTCAGATATGTTTACGACCGAGTAGCAAAGAGAGATAATCCCACTGTGGAATATATTAATTCTGAGATGAATAGATTAAATAATGATCTTCAGACAGTTGCAGTGGGGAGTGGTTACTGGTCACATATTAAATCAGAGTTACCAAGGTTAGAAAAAAAGAAAAAGGAGCTCGAGGATTTTAGGGTGGTTTATCTTAATGATTGCGAAGGTGATTTCCTTGCGTCATTCCATCAGGGCTTAAGTATTATATCCTATTTCAGAGCGGACCGTCAGGCGCAAATTAATAAGGTGAATTCAATCAGGCCCCTGAACATCCTCAAGGAGCAAGGTAAGCAATTAGCTATGAATCACAGTTATGATTTCAATGATCAAGCATCTAAAGCCACTAATTTTGAAGAATATTTGGCTAGCCTCAAGCAAGTAAGGTCTTTTTATATTACTGAATATGAAGATGCAGCTAAGGCTGAAATCATTTCAAATTGGTTTACCAAATTGGAAGCTGACTTTAGAGAGCTTTTTGAAGATGACAGTTTAAGACTGAAGTTTATTGCAGAAGAATCATCCTTTGAAATCTGTCAGGTAGGGAAGGAACCTTATCGCTTTCAAAATCTTTCATCGGGATATGCTTCCATATTAAGTGTTTACGCTGATTTAATAATGACAGTGGAGGTTCGTGATATTTCACCTGAACAATTAAATGGCATCGTCATTATCGATGAAATTGATGCGCACCTTCATATTTCTTTGCAAAAGAAAATACTTAGCTTCCTTACCTTAGCATATAAAAATATTCAATTTATAGTGACCACACATTCACCATTCGTAGTAATGTCGGTGAATGATGCAGTTATATACGACTTGTCAAAAAAAGAACAAGTTGAAGATCTCTCAATGTATTCATATAATTCTGTAGCAAAAAGTCTATTTGATACACTACCTTTATCATCTGTACTATTCGATAAAATTAATAATCTATACAAGTTGGCGCTTGATAAAAGAAAAAGTCCAGAAGAAGACGTTGAAATGAACGAATTATTGCAAGAGATTGCCCCGCATTTTGATACACTAGATCCTGAGAGCCAATTTTTCTTCAATTTCTCTAAAGTGGAGTTTCTTAAAGGAAAGGGGGAGAAGTGATATGTTTAATGTTAAGAAATGCAAAACTCCTCCTGCGTCTCTTGAAAATAAGGTCGATTATGATGGAGAGGATGTTTATAAACAATTGCGCAAAGATTTCCATGATAAATGTTACATTTGCGAAACTCCACAGCCGTTAAGTATTAATATCGAGCATTTTATTTCGCATAGGAATAAGGATGAAGATAAGAAATTTAACTGGAATAACTTATACTTTGCTTGTGCGCGATGCAATAATATAAAGGGTGCTCGTTACGATGGTATTTTAGATTGCTGTGATGATTCAGTTGATGTATATAAATCCTTGAAGCTACTTCCTCCCCGGACTCCCTATGTGGGAAGCTTGGATATTTTTTCCAAGTCAACATCTCCTGAAGCTCTTAAGACAGTTGATTTGCTATCAGAAGTTTACAATAACGCAAATACAGTTAATAAAGTGGCTAGCGCAGAATTCCTTAGAGAGAGAATTTTCGAGCAGTATGCGAAATTATATAAATACATTTTGATTTGGCATTCTCCAGAGAGTTTTCCAGCAGAAAAAGAAGATGCTCGTGAGAGAATGAAGTTATTTATTGCCACTTCTTCACCCTACTCAGCGTTTATGCGTGAGGTTTTGTTTGATGACAGCAAACTTAAAGATTTAATTGAAGAATTAGTCGATTAAAAGTGTGGCGACAATAGTCGCCACGTTTGATTAAAAATTGTATTCTTTAAAACAAATTACCTCTATTCCTGCCCGGTTATTAATTTCTCTCATTCTTTCCTGCAGCGGCGTCAGCTCATTCCGTACAAAAACCTGCACAGCTTTCACAGCATCCCCAAACCCGCCAGTGTTATCCGGGATAATCCCCATCATCTGCGGCGGCACGCGGTGCGCGCTTAACAGGTCGTCGCGGCTGGCCTTCTTGATGTTAAAGAAATCGTCTTTCGTCGCCACTTCACTTAGCGGCAGGATCTTAATGCCATCCGGCTTAACGTTCGGCACGTACATAAATAGATTGCGGAAGTTACCCAACCCTTTCGTGTCGCGCATCGCCTGGCGTATCCGGTCAACATCGTTGCTGCTCTGCGCCGCATCGGTCATGTAAAGGATATAACCGGCGTGCGCACCGTTCTGGTAATACTTGCGGCGGAACAGCGTCGCCGCATCATTCAGTCAGGCCGAATTAAGCGCGCTGAGATATTCCGGCAGGCCGTAAAGTTCCTGATTAATATCCGGCTCCAGCAGGTGAAACACGTTGCCGGCCGAAAACTCATGCGGCTCTTTCCAGTCATTCACAAACCAGTAAACGCCATCCTTCACGCCCCTGCGGGTGATTTTGGCCGGGGTGGTTTCAAGGCTAAGCGGCTTACCCAGGCCATTGCGGCGCAGTTCAGCAAAGGCGTTGCCGAAGACCAGATAATCCAGCGCAAACTTGCTGAACGCCTGCTGGCTCATCATTGGGTGCGGGATAAAGGTCGAAGCAAGAACATTGCGCTTCAAAATTATCGGCGAGCTTTAATGTACTTCTCCACCCAGGATTTTTTCCAATCGGTGACCGGAGACTCATCAGCACTGATTTTTTATCAGAACCGCAATCAAAAAAAGCTGTTAACCTGGCATACCAGGCCATTCAATCATCTCATCAAGCCTGGAAAGGATGCCGGGGAAATAGCTTTCATCGATAACGAATTCTCCTTTTACCTGCACACTATCCGCATGTGACTCAGGACGAAGAACATACTCAATGACCACAACGTCATCACCATTTACCTTCCTGAGCAGCATATTTAGCTGATTTAAGTCACTACGAAACTCAAAAGGTTGGACTTCCAGCTGGGCAACAACAGTCTGATAGTGGGCAGAAAACTGCTCCTTCAGTTGTTTAAGTTCTCCAACAGTAAATTCAGTCTGATACTGTATTTTCACGCCAGTGACAGAAAACTCAACAAAGGACTTAATCCAGTCCCAATGATGATTATCCGGATCGATTTCGTTATTGACGACCCGCTCAAAAGGAGACACCGCAAAAACGAATTCTTCATCTCTGATATCAAACATATGTACGTGCCTGTCGGTTAATCAAAAATATTTAAAATGCGTTATCGTCCAGTCTGATACCCTTACGACAACTTCAAGAGTGTACTTCTTATACTCAGTGATATTTTTCTTACGGTGTAATTTATACATTTCCGTTTCATAACGATACATACCCTCTCCATTGCGAGGATCGGCCATGCGCCTGCCATAGCGGATAGCTCTTTCCTGAATATGTAACGGAACATAGCGACCCGGCTCATACATGTGCCTTGCCGCTGTTTCGGTCATTTTCAGGTTACGCGCCGATAAACCCGTTTTTAACCTGGCACGCAGGAACATTATTGTTGCCTGGCTGAGTTTTGCACTTATAGCAGTTCGGGTACCAGCCTCCAATAATGCGCGCCCAGCGCGGAAAATTCGAAATACACCAAACGCAAGAAGCGCTATGTCTGTTGGATCAATCAGTGGCGTTTCGAGAGCTGCCTCTTCAAGTCGAACAAAATGCCCCTGCGCATCGTATATCTGCCACAGACCGGGAGCCTGAGCCACAGAATAACCAATGCACATACCACTGGACTCATCCAGCACGGGTTGTGCGTTTCGTGGCAACACACCTGGTCTCAATTCAAAAAATACATTGGCCGATAGCGGTGACTGAAATGTGTAATATCTGCCAGGTTCTGTGATTGCATTCCCTGCTTTCATTATCGTTCCCTCATTTTCATGTGACTCAATATAGTGCCACAGGATAGTAGAGCGGTCATTACCGGGTACTGCAAAGCCTTTCACTCAGCAAACTACTCTCGCATGGACTGTACAGCCTATACCTGATGCTTTTAGCAGGGCTTCAAACATGAGTAAAACAGGTGGCCGATTATCGCCCCGGTGTCCCTTTCATAGAGATGTAATAAAGCATCGTCGTAACTTATATGAACAGGAAAAATGACGATGAAATAATGCAATGAAGTCTTGCAGAAGAGTAGAAAAGAAAAAAACAGTAGGAAGACTAAGTTATTGATTCAAAACTCATTAACTGATGGATGGCATCTGACAAAAAAAGACCGAATACGATTCCTATATTCGGTCCAGGGAAATGGCTCTCAAGGAGCCGTGCGCTAAAAGTTGGCATTTATGAAGGCGGTGTCGCCTTGCCATTTAAGACTAGAACAGCGTGGTGAAAATTCCAGCAAACGCAGGACTCAGGGCCATAAACAGGATCAGTTTGTGATCGCAGCGGCAAAAAATCGGTGTTTGGGCGCAGCGCGATGCTGCACCCGGGAGGTTTATTTACCGCACAGCGCCTGGGTGCGCTCAACAATCGGTTGCAGGCTCATCATCTGGCCCGGATGCGCTTTGTCTTCGGCCCGGATCACGCTGATTGGCTGGGCTTTCACCTGCTTATTTTTAAACAGTGTGTCAGCGATGTCGTTCAGCGGGTAGGTCATCAGCGTGCTTGGGTTGATGACAAACATCGCACCATCTTTCTCGCACGTCAGCATCACCTCTTCACGGTTGAACGGCCACTTCTCTTTACCAATCTCAAAGCGGCTGACGGTAATGATTTGTGCCGCCAGCGCCTGGCCGCATACGGATAACAACAGGATTGCGGGGATCACTTTCTTCAGCAACATAACTACCCTTTTCTCTCTTGAACCACATTCAGGCTGGCGACAGCGTGGCAAATACGCTCACCAGCCCAACCACTCCACACGCCAGCAACAGTTCAAGCTGCGTCATGCGAATAAATTTTTGCTGTGTCCCGCTGCCCGCCAGGCGGAATCGCGGCACCAGCCAGTATCGATTGAACAGCGCCACCAGCACCATCAGAGCAACCAGCAGCACTTTAGACAACAGCAATACAATGTAGCGTGAATCGTGCCACATGAGTGGCCAGCCTGCGATCATCACGCTGTTTATCACGCCGCTCAGCAGTGTTAACGCGACCGCCAGGTGACCATAGCGCGAAAAACGCATCATGGTGCGGATGGCGTCGCTGCGGCGATCGATCTGGCGCGCCTCGCGCATCAGCAGTAGCAAGGGAAACAATCCCCCTACCCAGAACGCCGAAGCTATCAGATGTATGGCATGGTTAAACTGTTGAAGCAGACCGGGCCAGCCATCGCGCATCGCGGCATGACCAATCAGGGCCATACAAGCCAGTTGCAGCACGCCAGCCAGCAACAACACCTGCTGACGAAGCTTTCCGGTCAGTAATAGCGCGATAACGGCCAGTACGCCGAAAATGATTTCCCACTGCCACACTGCACCGAAGTGCGTGCCCAGAACTGCCAGCCAGATGTTGATATCGGCCAGGTTAGTGCTGTCGCCGCTCATTAACACATTCTGGCAGGCCAGCATCGCCAGCGCACTCAGCAGCGCCAGCCAGGCGCTCCCCTTCACCAGCGGGTTCAATCGTAGCGCCAGCATTGGACGATAGCGTTTAGGTGCCAGCAGTGCGCTGTAGCAGGCGCTACCGGTCAGCAGCATCACGGCGGCGAAATGCAGTGCGCGTAGCACTATCCAGAGGGTGGTCACCGGGGTTACTTCACGCTAAAGCGATAGCTTCCTGCGGTTTTATGGCCATCCACCGACAGCACGTGCCAGTTAACCTGATAACTGCCCGCTTTCAGCGGCTGAGACAGGCCAACAATCAGCCGGTTTTTTTGATCTGACTCGACGCGGGCTTTGGCGGTCGCGACAGGTGTCTGAGCGCTATCCAGCAGCGTGACGCCGCTGAACGCCGCTTCAATATCTTCACTGAAGTTCAGCGTCAGCGCATCGGGGGATGTGGTGACCTGCGCTTTGGCCGCCGGGAGGGAAGACTGAAGATGCGCATGCGCCGCAGCCAGCGAGCTGAATGCCATCAGTCCGGCTGCTGCTAATGCAATAACCATGCGATAAATGCGTTTTTTCTGCATAAGATCATCCTTTTAACCGCCGCCAGGGCGATAAACGTGGCAAAAGGATACGCTGCTGGTTTTACACTGTCGAGGCCAGCGATGCGATCCTTTATCCTTGATTCAGACCGCCGAAAACATTACTTTTGCCCGCTATCGTCAGGAGAATAGTATGAGCCATAACCTTGCCCTGGTGTCCCAGGAAGAGAAAGACAAGATCAATGTCGATTTGGCGGCAGCGGGCGTAGCGTTTAAAGAGCGCTATAACATGCCAGTGGTTGCCGAGATGGTGGCGCAGGAGCAGCCCGAAGCGCTGCGTGACTGGTTTCGCCAGCGTCTGATGCAATACCGCCAGGCGTCGCTTAGCCTGTCGCGCCTTCCTTATGAACCGAAGATGAAGCAATGATGTTTCGCGTTATTGATACCGAAACCTGCGGCCTGCAGGGCGGCGTGGTTGAAGTTGCGTCCGTCGATGTGGTCAACGGACAGATTGTGAATCCGATGAGCGATCTCACTCTGCCCGACCGCCCTATCAGCCGTCAGGCGATGGCGGTACATCGCATCACCGAAGCGATGGTCGCCGGTAAACCGACGATTGAAGAGGCGATCCCGCGCTATTACGGCAGTGCCTTTTATGTGGCGCATAACGCCAGTTTTGATCGCCGGATGCTGCCGGAGATGTACGGAGAATGGATCTGCACCATGCAGCTGGCGCGTCAGCTCTGGCCGGGCATTAAATATGGCAACCAGGCACTGCGTCATTCACTGAAGCTGGATGTGACGCCGCCCGCTGACCTGCATGCGCACCGCGCACTCTATGACTGCTATGTCACGGCGGCACTGCTGATCCGTATTATGGAGACCTCTGGCTGGAGTGCCTCCGAGATGATTGTGCGTTCACAACCGGCGGCCCAGCGCGACGACATTCTGCCGTTCGGCAAATATCGCGGCCAGGCAATTGCGGTGATAGCAAGGAAAGATCCGGGCTACCTGAAGTGGGTACTGAATAATGTCAGCGATCTGCGCCCGCCATTGCGGCAGGCGCTGAATAAATACCTGTCAGAGTCTCAGTAATCCTGAGCGGGCGGTAAGGTGCCCTGCGCCAGGCCGAGCAGGAAGGTGTATTCCATCGCGATCCCTTCATAGGCTTTGTAGCGGCCCGACTTGCCGCCGTGCCCGGCATCCATATCGGTGCAGAGCAGCAGCAGGTTATTATCGGTTTTCATCGATCTCAGCTTCGCTACCCACTTTGCCGGTTCCCAGTACTGCACCTGTGAATCGTGCAGGCCGGTAGTGACCAGCAGATGGGGATAATCCTTTGCCTCGATATTGTCATAGGGGCTGTACTGGCGGATGTAGCGGTAGTATTCCGGATCGCTGGGATTACCCCATTCGTCATACTCGCCAGTAGTCAGCGGAATCGACTCATCCAGCATCGTAGTGACGACATCCACAAACGGCACCTGAGCCACCACACCGTGGAACCGCTGCGGAGCCAGGTTAATCACCCCACCCATCAGCAGGCCGCCCGCGCTGCCCCCCATCGCATAGAGCCGTTCCGGGTGGCCGATGCCGCGTGCCACCAGCGCATCAGTGACATCAATAAAGTCGGTGAAACTGTTCATTTTATTCAACAGGCGACCGCCGTCATACCATTGCTGCCCCAGCTCACCGCCACCGCGCACCTGTATCAGCGCATAGACAAAGCCGCGATCCAGCAGGCTCAGACGGCTGACGCTGAAATCGGCATCCATGCTGCTGCCGTAGGCACCGTAACCATAGACCAGCATCGGGTTCTGACCGGGCTGATAATGTTTGCGGTGATAGACCAGCGAGACCGGCACTTCGGTGCCATCACTGACCTTGATCCAGTGATGCTCGCTTTTGTAATCTTCCGCGTTAAAACCTTTCACCGCGCTCTGCTTCAGGATGCGGCGTTCACCGGTATCCATATCCAGTTCAAACAGCGTGGTCGGCGTAGTCATCGATGAATAACCGTAACGCAGTTTGCTGGTGCGCGGCGTTGGATTGTAGGCCAGCCAGGTCACATAAGTAGGATCGTCAAAAGCGATGCCGCTGGTCTCGCCGCTGGCCCAGTTTATTTGCCGCAGGCTGGTTAAGCCGCGCTGACGCTCTTCAACGACCAGCCAGTCGCGAAACAACTGGAAATCTTCCATGACCACCTGTTCCCGGGCCGGGATCAGCGTTTCCCAGCGTGACTCATCCAGATAGCGACTACGGTAGAGACCGAAGTTTTTGCCATCCCGGTTAGATCGAATGAAAAATTGATGATCGTAATGGTCGATGCTGTATTCATGATCGCGGCGGCGCGGCAGAAAGACATGCGGCTGTGCATCAGGGAAGTTAGCATCAATCAGCTGGATTTCGCTGGTGTTGGTGCTGTAGAGCGCAATCATGATGAACTGTTTGGAGGTGCTCTTGTGCACGCTGAGATGATAGGTGTCATCCTGCTCTTCATAGACCAGCTGGTCATCAGACTGAGGCGAGCCGAGTTCATGTCGCCAGACCTGATAAGAGAGCAGCGTCTGCGGGTGCTTGCGCACATAGTAAACGGTGCACGAATCGTTGCCCCAGGCAAAGCTGGATGAGGCGTTACTCAATACTTCGGGATACCAGCTACCGCTTTCAAGGTTGCGGAAACGGATGCCATATTGCCGCCGCGACAGAAAATCTTCAGCCAGCGCCATGAGACGGTTATCGGGGCTGATGTGCAGCGCGCCCATGGTGTAGAAATCGCTGTGTGAAGCGCGCTGGTTAGCATCCAGCAGCAGGCTCCACTCGCCTGACTCCTCACTAGCTGCGGGCTGACGGTAATAGGCCGGATATTCGTTACCGGTCTGGTAACGACTCTGATAGCGGTAGCCATTTTTCACATAGGGCACTGAGTGATCTTCGGGCGGCAGCCGATCAATGATCTCTTTTAATACCCGGTCCTGCAGCGGCTGTTGTGAAGACATGATTTTTTTGCCGTAATTATTCTCGGCACGCAGGTAATCAAGAACCTCGCTGTTTTCGCGTTTGTCGTCGCGCAGCCAGTAATAATTGTCAACGCGGGTCTCGCCATGCAGCGTCATCTCGTGGGGTATTTTTTTTGCGATGGGTGCTTTCATCCATTCGTCTCCATCAACATAATGATCTGTAAGCGTAACACTTCAGCGGCCGGAAGCCAGAGATGACGAGAGAAGCTGCCGCTGGCGGAGCACGTCCTGTAACCCGCCAGCGGAGTCGTAATGGAATTAACTGGCGGGCAGACGGGCTTTTTCAGCGTCAAGATCCTGCTGAATGCCGTCGCGCACATCCTGAGGGATTTTCAGCGCGTCACCCAGCGCGGAGAGATAGCTGCGCTCCATAAAGTGATCCACGTCGATGGCGGCACAGCTCAGGAAATAAAGCTCCAGCGCTTCTTCTTCATTTTTCACATCGGCGGCCAGCCACTGGGGATCCAGCGGGCGGTTCATCGCTTTCTGAATCAGCCGTTCTGCATCCTGACCATAACCGGATTGATGAATATTTTGCTCGATGGCTGCCCGCTCCTGATCGTCGATGTGCCCATCGCTTTTGGCGGCAAACACCAGCGCGGTCACCAGACGTTCGGCGCGCAGATCAACAGGCGTCTGCGCCACACCGAAGTCAGGTTCATTCTGGTGCGCCTCGCTGACCCGCTGTTTGTATTTGTTCCACAGCACCGCGCCAGCCGCCGCGCCACCCCCCACAATCAGGGCTTTGCCGCCATATTTAGTCAGCAGTTTGCGCGACGACTTGCTGGAGATCAGCATCGCGGCCAGACCGCCCAGTGCGCCGGGTGCCAGCATGTCGCTTAAGCCACCGCCCGATTTTCCGTCACCGCCCTTCTTTGTCAGCACCGACTGAATCTGTTGCAACCAGTTATTCATCATTCACTCCTTTCAGGATGTCAGCCGCTATCCTGCCCAAAAGGATGTCAGGAAACGTCAGAGCGGGAAAAGTACGGCAAAAAGCGGTATCAACTGCGCGAAAGATGAGAACGCAAACGTTTTCGTTTATACTTGCGCGCGAATTTTGACTGCTTAGGGGAATGTATGACGACTCTCGGAACAGCGCTGCGTCCGGCGGCGACGCGTGTGATGCTATTGGGTTCAGGTGAACTGGGTAAAGAAGTGGCGCTGGAGTGTCAGCGTCTGGGTGTGGAGGTGATCGCGGTTGATCGTTACGCCGATGCGCCGGCAATGCATGTCGCCCATCGTAGCCATGTCATTAACATGCTGGATGGCGCGGCGCTGGCAGCATTGATAGCCGTTGAGAAGCCTGACTTTGTGGTACCGGAAATCGAAGCCATCGCCACCGATACGCTGGTTGAGCTGGAGCAGCAAGGCCAGCGTGTAGTTCCGACCGCCCGCGCTGCACGACTCACCATGAATCGCGAAGGCATTCGCCGCCTGGCGGCTGAAGAGCTGTCACTGCCGACCTCACGCTATCGCTTTGCGGACAGCAAGATACGCTTCGATGAAGCCGCCACAGAGATCGGTTTCCCCTGCATTGTGAAGCCGGTAATGAGCTCATCGGGCAAAGGCCAGAGCTTTATCCGCGACGCCAGCCAGCTCGATAAAGCCTGGGACTATGCGCAACAGGGTGGCCGTGCCGGTGCCGGTCGCGTCATCGTTGAAGGCGTCGTCAACTTCGATTTCGAGATCACCCTGCTCACCATCAGCGCCGTCGATGGCATTCACTTCTGTGCGCCGATTGGTCACCGTCAGGAGGATGGCGATTACCGCGAGTCCTGGCAACCGCAGCAGATGAGTGAACTGGCGCTGCAGCGGGCGCAGGATGTTGCCGCGCAGGTCGTTAAGGCGCTGGGGGGCTATGGCCTGTTTGGCGTGGAGCTGTTTGTCTGCGGTGATGAGGTGGTGTTCAGCGAAGTTTCACCGCGTCCACACGATACCGGCATGGTCACGCTGATTTCGCAGGATCTGTCAGAGTTTGCGCTGCACGTGCGGGCGTTCCTGGGGCTGCCGATTGGTGGGATTCGTCAGTATGGTCCGTCCGCTTCCGCCGTTATCCTGCCGCAGCTGACCAGTCAGAACGTGCAGTTTGTGAATGTCGAAGCGGCACTGGGTGCTGGTCTGCAACTGCGACTGTTCGGCAAGCCGGAGATCAGTGGGCAACGTCGTCTTGGTGTGGCGCTCGCCAGCGGTGACAGCACCGATCAGGCGATTGCGCGTGCCATTGCCAGCGCCGCCGCGGTCACGGTTCAGGGGTAAAGGTGTGCGGTGAGCAGGTGCTCACCGCCATCACTTACTTCGCGCCTTCTACAGCTTCGCGCGCCAGGCGGGTAATGCGATCCCAGTCGCCCGCTTCCAGCGCGTCGTTAGGCACCAGCCAGGATCCGCCAATGCAGAGCACGCTTTTCAGTGCCAGATAGTCACGGTAGTTGGCCGGCGAGATGCCGCCGGTCGGACAGAAACGCACCTGCGGGAAAGGTCCGCCAATCGCCTGCAACGCTTTAACGCCACCATTTGCTTCGGCCGGGAAGAACTTAAACTCGCGCAGACCATAGTCCATACCGGTCATTAACTCAGAAACGGTGCTGATACCCGGAATCAACGGAACCGGCCCGTCAACCGCCGCTTTCAGCAGCGATTCGGTGACACCAGGGCTGATAACGAACTGCGCACCGGCATCGGTCACTTCCTGTAACTGCTGCGGGTTAATCACTGTTCCCGCACCAACGATCGCATCCGGCACTTCTTTGATCATCGCACGTAAGGCATCCATCGCCACCGGTGTGCGCAGCGTCACTTCCAGCACTCTCACACCGCCCGCCACCAGCGCTTTCGCCATTGGCACTGCGTGTTCGAGTTTGTTTACCACGATGACCGGCACCACAGGTCCGGTGGTCAGAATCTGTTCAGCACTCGTTTTCCAGTTTTTCATCAGTTCCCCTTGCTTGATAACACCGGGATTACGACCCGGTCATGGAGCATCGGCTCCTGCCCTGTAAATTGCGTCACTACCATACATGATCAGCTTCCTGAGCGTCTATCATCCTGCGACCATTTTGAAACGGCAGTTCAATTTTACCTGCATCCGCTGGCCCGGTTTAACGGCGAAAAAAAAGCCCGCGTTGCGGGCTTTATCATCACTTCAGTTATTCAAATTCGTTCCAAGACCGTCCATCGCGGGTGATCATGGCCACCGACGCCACCGGGCCCCAGGTGCCTGCCTGATAGGGTTTGGAAGAATCGCCATCCGCAGCCCATGCTTCGATAATAGAATCGACATAAGTCCAGGCGGCTTCCACTTCATCGCGACGCACAAACAGCGCCTGGATACCACGCATGCTCTCCAGCAGCAGACGCTCATAAGCATCCGCGAGGTGCGACTGGTTAAACGTCTCGGAGTAACTCAGATCCAGCTTGGTGGTCTGCAGTTTGTGCTTGTGATCGAGGCCTGGCACTTTGTTCAGGATTTCGATATCCACACCTTCGTCCGGCTGCAGACGAATCGTCAGCTTGTTCTGCGGCAGCTCTGAGTAAGAATCTTTAAACAGGTTCATCTCAGGATTTTTGAAGTAGACCACGACTTCAGAGCACTTGGTCGGTAAACGCTTACCGGTACGCAGGTAAAACGGTACGCCTGCCCAGCGCCAGTTATCGATATCGACACGGATCGCCACGAAGGTCTCGGTGGCGCTCGATTTATTGGCTCCCTCTTCTTCCAGGTAGCCCGGCACTTTTTTACCCTGCACAAAGCCAGCGGTGTACTGACCGCGTACGGTTTTCTCACGCACATTGGTCTGATCGATGCGGCGCAGCGAGCGCAGCACTTTCACTTTTTCGTCACGGATGCTGTCGGCGCTGAGATCGGACGGCGGCGACATGGCAATCATGGTCAGAATCTGCAATAAATGGTTCTGGATCATGTCGCGCATCTGGCCGGCTTTATCGAAGTAACCCCAACGGCCTTCGATACCCACCTCTTCGGCCACAGTAATCTGCACGTGGTCGATGGTGCGGTTATCCCAGTTATTCACAAAGATGGAGTTAGCGAAGCGCAGCGCAAGCAGGTTGAGCACGGTTTCTTTGCCGAGATAGTGGTCAATTCGGAATACCTGGCTCTCTTCAAAGTATTCACCCACGCTGTCGTTGATCTCCTGCGAGGTTTCCAGTGAGGTGCCCAGTGGCTTCTCCATCACAACGCGGGCAGGTTTGGCATTCAGCTTCGCGGTGCCCAGGCCCTGGCAGATCGCGCCAAAGGTGCTGGGTGGCATAGCGAAATAGTTGATGGTTGTGCGGTTTTTCTGATCCAGCATCTTACCCAGTTTCGGGAAGTGCGTGGTGTCATTAACATCGAGGTTGCAGAAGTCGAGACGGTTGCTGAGTTTGTCCCACAGCGCTTCGTCAATCTTCTCCTTCATGAAGGTTTCCAGCGCTTCACGTACCACTTTGGTGTATTCCGCTTTATCCCACTCA
>Ga0308167_1001694_pt1 | contig 23881 bp, 16 predicted proteins | sample PhyCR1_2_FD_202138 | JGI IMG/M metagenome (GOLD analysis project Ga0308167, IMG submission 202138) | Phyllosphere microbial communities from UC Gill Tract Community Farm, Albany, California, United States - DLSLRC.R1 | ecosystem: Host-associated > Plants > Phyllosphere > Unclassified | place... | reverse complement strand
CCTGCCACCTGATCCGGAAACTCCCCCGCTGGTGAGGCGGTGGAGGGTTCAGGAATCCTGGTTGGGGATTCCTGGGGCCGATCTTTGCACACGATCAGGTTGCTGTCCGCAACCCGATACGAAACGGACGCCAGACGACGAAAAGACTCCCCACGCACCCGCGCGGGAGCATGGGCGCAGCCCCGGTTACCCGACAACGAAAAGACTCCCCACGCACCCGCCAGAGCCCGGTTACCCTTGCTGCGTTTCCGCCCTGGGGGAGTTGGCCTGGATGGCGTCACGTGAGGAGCCTCCGGAAGTCTACCGGATGGAACGGGCAGACTCGGACACATGAAGATCGCCATCGCCGGAGGACACGGCCAGATCGCCCTGCTCCTCGCCCGCCTCGTCACCGACGCCGGCCACGACGCCGTCGCCATCGTCCGCAACCCCGCACACGTCACCGACGTCGAGCAACAGGGCGCCACGGCGATCGTGGCGGACCTGGAGCAGCTGGACGACGACGAGCTCGCGCTCCGGCTGCGCGGCGTGGACGCCGTGGTGTTCGCTGCCGGCGCCGGCCCGAACAGCGGCGCGGAGCGGAAGCTCACCGTCGACCGGGACGGCGCGATCCTGCTCGCCGACGCCGCCGAACGTGCCGGGATCCGCCGGTACGTGATGGTCTCGGCGATGGCGGCGGACTCGTACGACCCGGAGCGTGCCGTCGTGCCCGCCCGTGCGGAGGCCGACGTGTTCCAGGTCTACCTGCGGGCGAAGGCCGAGGCGGACGCGAACCTCCGTGCCAGGAGCCTCCGCTGGACGATCGTGCGACCCGGCGGCCTGGTCGACACCGTCCCGCAGGGAACGGTCGACGTCGGCCGGACGGTGCCCCGAGGGACGATCCCCCGTGCGGACGTCGCCGCGGTCGTGCTGCACGCGATCCTCGACGACAGCGCGGTGGGCGTCCAGTTCGAGGTCACGAGCGGTGACACCCCGATCCCGGCGGCACTGTCGGCGCTCAGCTGAGCGCGACCGCGGCCGACTGCCGAGCGATCTCGAGTTCCTCGTTCGTGGGGATGACGAGCACCGCGACGCGTGATGCGTCCGTCGAGACGAGACGGGCCTCGCGCGACGCGAGCTCGTTCCGGTCGGGGTCGATCTCGATGCCCAGGTGCTCCAACCCGGCGAGCACGCGGCGACGCAGCAGCGCGTTGTTCTCGCCGACACCGGCGGTGAACACGACGGCGTCGAGCCCGCCGAGCTGTGCCGTGTACGCGCCCACGTAGCGACGGATGCGGTGACGGTAGACGGCGAGCGCGGCCTCGGCCTCGTCGTCGCCGTTGAGTGCGGCGTCCTGCACGTCGCGCATGTCCCCGTTGCCGGTGAGCCCGAGGAGCCCGGACTCCTTGTTGAGCATCGTGTCGAGCTCGTCGAACGAGAGCCCGGCCTCGCGGTGCAGGTGGATCAGGACCGCCGGGTCGAGGTCACCGGACCGGGTGCCCATCACGAGGCCTTCGAGCGGGGTGAGCCCCATCGAGGTCTCGATGGACTTCCCGCCGTCGATCGCGGCGGCGGACGCCCCGTTGCCGAGGTGCAGCACGATCGTCTTCAGCTCGGTGAGCGGTCGCCCGAGGAACGCCGCGGCCTGCTCCGACACGTACTTGTGGCTCGTGCCGTGCATGCCGTAGCGGCGGATCGAGTACTTCGCCGCGAGGTCGGCCGGGATCGCGTACGTGTACGCGTGCGGCGGCATGGTCTGGTGGAACGCGGTGTCGAACACGGCGACCTGCGGCACGTCGGAGAACACCTGCTTCGCGGCCCGGATCCCCTCGAGGTTCGCTGGGTTGTGCAGCGGCGCCAGGCTGTTCAGGTCCTCGATCTGGCGCTCGACTTCGTCGGTGACCACGGTGGCCCGGTCGAAGGTGGTGCCGCCGTGCACGACGCGGTGCCCGACGACCGCCGGCGGGTACTCGTCGAAGGACGGCCCGACCTTGGCGAACGCGTCGATCATCGCCTGGAACCCGGCAGCGTGGTCCGGCACGGCGGAGGCGTCGTTCGACGAGGACTCCCCCGTCAGCGCGTTGGTGTGCTTCCACGCGCCGGTGGACTCGCCGATGCGCTCCACGAGACCGGAGGCGAGCGTGCGCTCTCCCTCGAGCTCGATGAGCTGGTACTTGAACGAACTCGAACCGGAGTTCACGACGAGGGCTGCGGTCACGGGTGGGTCACTTTCTGTCGGACTGGAGGCACGGTGCAGGTCGCGGGGGTCAGCCCGCGTCGGACGCGGTGCCGGCCTGGATCGCGGTGATCGCGACGGTGTTGACGATGTCGCCGACGAGTGCGCCGCGGGACAGGTCGTTGATCGGCTTGCGCAGACCCTGCAGCACCGGGCCGATCGCGACGGCACCGGCGGAACGCTGCACGGCCTTGTAGGTGTTGTTGCCCGTGTTGAGGTCGGGGAAGATGAACACCGTCGCCTTCCCGGCGACCGGCGAGTCCGGCATCTTCGTGCTGGCGACCGTCGGGTCTGCCGCGGCGTCGTACTGGATCGGCCCCTCGACGAGCAGGTCTGGGCGCCGATCCCGGACGAACGCGGTGCCCGCCCGGACCTTGTCGACGTCGGCACCGGAGCCGCTGTCGCCGGTGGAGTAGCTGAGCATCGCGACGCGCGGTTCGATGCCGAACTGCGTCGCGGTCTCGGCCGACGAGATCGCGATGTCGGCGAGCTGTTCGCTCGTCGGGTCCGGGATGACCGCGCAGTCGCCGTACACGAGCACCCGGTCGGCGAGCGCCATCAGGAACACGCTCGACACGATCGAGGTGTCCGGCCGGGTCTTGATGATCTCGAACGACGGCCGGATGGTGTGCGCCGTGGTGTGCTTCGCGCCGGACACCATGCCGTCGGCGAGGCCGAGCTGGACCATCATCGTGCCGAAGTACGAGACGTCGGTCACGGTGTCGCGGGCGAGCTCGATCGACATGCCCTTGTGCGCACGCAGTCGGGTGTACTCCTCGGCGAACCGCTCGCGGAGCTCCGGGTCGAACGGCGACACGAGCTGTGCGGCGTCGAGGTCGAGGCCGAGTTCGGTTGCACGGGTGCGGATCGCGGCGGGGTCGCCGAGGATCGTCAGCTCGCAGACCTGGCGTGCGAGCAGCGTGGACGCGGCCCGGAGGATTCGGTCGTCCTCACCCTCGGGCAGGACGATGCGCTTGCCGTACCCGCGGGCGCGGTCGAGCAACCCGTGCTCGAACATCAGCGGCGTGACGACGCCCGACGGGGTGAGCTGCAACCGGTCGCGCAGGGCGTCGGCGTCGACGTGCTGCTCGAACAGCGCGAGGGCGAGGTCGGCCTTCCGCGGGGAGTCCGCCGCGAGCCGGCCGCGCGTCTGGGTGATGCGGAGGGCGGTGTCGTAGGTGCCGAGGTCGTTCTGCGCGATCGGCAGCGAACTCGACAGCCCCTCGAGCAGTCGGGAGATCTGCGGGGCCGTCTCGAACCCGCCGTTGAGGATCACGCCGGCGAGGCTCGGGAACGTCTCCGACTGGTTGGCCAGGAGGGTCGCGATGAGGACGTCGCTGCGGTCCCCCGGCACGACCACGATGCCGCCCTCGATCAGGCGGGGCAGCACGTTCTCCATGCTCATGCCGGCGACGACGGTGCCGAGCGCTTCACGGTCGAGCAGCGCGTCGTCACCCCGGACGAGCGTGGCGTCGGTCGCGGCGAGCAGTGCCCGCACGGTGGGGGCGACGAGCACGCTGTCCTCGGGGATCGCCCACACGGGGAGGTCCGGGTGGTCGTCGTGGACGGCACGCTCGACGCTCGACACGATCGCGCCGAGGGCGTCCGGGTCCGCGCGGTTCACGATCACGCCGAACACCTGCGCGTGTGCCGCACGCAGTTCGCTCGTCGTGACGTCGGCGACCTGCGCCATGTCCTCCGGGGTGCGGGCCCCGCGCTCGGCTGCGTCACGTCCGCCGAGCACGAGGAGCACCGGCGCACCGAGGTTCGCGGCGACCTTGGCGTTGAACGACAGCTCGGTGGGGCTGCCGACGTCGGTGTAGTCCGACCCGAGCACCACGACGGCGTCGCACTGCCGCTCGACCTGGGCGAACCGGGTGACGATGGTCGCGAGGGCGGCGTCCGGGTCCGCGTGCACGTCGTCGTAGGTCACGCCGACCGCGTCGTCGTAGGTGATGCCGACGGCGGTGTGCTGGAGCAGGAGTTCGAGCACGTAGTCGGGCTCGTCCACCGACCGGGCGACCGGCCGGAACACGCCGACCCGTCCGACCGAACGCGCGAGGGTCTCGAGGACACCGAGGGCGACGGTGCTCTTGCCCGTGTGTCCTTCTGCTGACGTGATGTAGATGCGGGTCGACACGCATCCAGGCTAGCCGCGTCCTTGTCGTGACAACTGGGAACGGCAGGAGCTGTGGACGGGGTGGTCATCCGCACCCTCGAAGACCTGTACCATGGGGTGTCGTCATCGCGAGATGGCGCCAGGAGAATTCGCCTAGTGGCCTATGGCGCACGCTTGGAAAGCGTGTTGGGTGCAAGCCCTCGGGGGTTCGAATCCCCCATTCTCCGCCAGCACGACACGAAGCCCCGGGACCGGATCGGTTCCGGGGCTTCTCAGTTGGTCCGGCCGGTCCCCCACCCGGCGGACCCTGCTGCACCCCGTTCCCCATGGAGTGCCCGCGAAACGGCCATCAGGGGTGGAACGGGCTGTCCCCGACACCCGTCGGTCGCCTAGACTCACCGGACGGACGACCCCGGGACGGGTCGGACACGGTGCACGGAGCGGCAGGGGCGTCGCTCCCCGGGCGGACGATCAGTGCTGCCCGGGCACCCGAGGGAACAGAGGAGTCCACGTGGGGGACCTGACGGCACCGACAGCGGCACACGTGCGCGCACCCGCGTACGACCTCGTGCTGCGCCCTCGGCGGTCGCTCGTGCGGTCGACGATCCTCAGCGTCGTGTTCTCCGCCGTGCCCCTCGCGGTCGCCCTGGTGTGGGTGTCGCTCCCCTTCCGCCTCTGGACGTTCGTCGCGACCGCGGTGATCGCCCTCGCGGTCGTCGTCGGGATCGTCTTCGCCCGGCTCGCCACCGCCTTCATCGGCATCGACCAGGTCGGCATCACGGTGCGCGCCGTCGTCACGCCGAGCCGCCGGGTGGCCCGCGAGCGCGTGCACAGCCTGGTCCTCGCGACGACGCACGGCAGCGCGGTGGAACGGACCTCGCGCGAGCTCGTGGCGTTCGACGCGGACGGCGGACACCTGTTCCGCCTGCGCTCCGACGTCTGGGGCGACGGCGGGATCGACCGGGTCGTCGAGTCGCTCGGGGTGCAGGTGACCGAGGAGCCCCGTCCGATGCCCGCGCGCGAGTTCGCCCGCCGCTACCCGACGAGCCGCAGCTGGTACGAGCAGCGCGGCACCTACGTCGTGGTCGGGGTGCTCGCCGTCCTGGTGGTCAGCGGCCTGCTCGCGATCGAGACCGTCACGCTGTTCGGCGCCTGAGGCACGAGCGAGACCCGCCCGAACGGCCGACGCTCAGCGCCGACGCCGCAGGGTCGAGAAGATCCCCTGCACGACCTCCTTGGCGATCGTCCCGCCCAGCCCGGACCCGAGCAGGTCCGACAGCGGATCGTTCGCCTTGCGGGACGTCGTCGTCCGCGACGCGGTCCGACCCGACCGTCGGGCGGCGGCGGCCCGCTCGGCCTTCTCGAACTCCCGTTGCGTCCGCTCGTACTCCTTCTGCGCTGCGGCCCGCTCGCGTGCCTCCTGCTTCTCCTGCGCGGCGGCCTCCTTCGCAGCCGCGGCAGCGGCCCGGGCTGCCTCCTTCTCGGCCTCGGCGGCAGCGGCAGCCGCCTCCTTCTGCGCGTCCGCGGCGGCGACCTGCGCGGCGGCGGCCTCCATCCGGCGGGCGAGCATCTCGTACGCCGAGTCCGGGTCGAGCCGGGTGCCGTACGTCGCCAGGAGCGGGGACGCCTGGACCCGCGCCTGCATCTCGGGCACGGGCATCGGGTCCATCGACCCCTCGGGGGCACGGAGCCGGGTCCAGGCCACGGGCGTCGGCGCACCCTTCTCGTTCATCACGGTGACGATCGCCTCACCGGTGGCGAGCGACGTCAGCACTTCGCCGAGGTCGTAGCCGCTCGTCGGGTACGTCGACACCGTCGCACGCAGTGCCTTCGCGTCGTCGGGGGTGTGCGCGCGGAGCTGGTGCTGCACCCGGGATCCGAGCTGCGCGAGCACGTCGTTCGGCACGTCCTTCGGGGTCTGCGTGACGAAGAAGATCCCGACGCCCTTCGACCGGATGAGCCGGACGGTCCGGACGATCTGGTCGAGGAAGTCCTTCGAGGCGCCGTTGAACAGCAGGTGCGCCTCGTCGAAGAAGAACACGAGCTTCGGCTTGTCCTGGTCGCCGACCTCGGGCAGCTCGTTGAAGAGGTCCGCGAGCAGCCACATCAGGAACGTCGAGAAGACCTCGGGCTGGTCCTGCACGCCCGGCACCTCGAGCAGGCTCACTATGCCGCGGCCGTCGGCGGCGTTCCGGAGGAACACCTGCGTGTCGATCTCGGGCTCGCCGAAGAACTGGTCGGCGCCCTTGTCGGCGAACGTGATGAGCTCACGGAGGATCACCCCGGCGGTCTGCTTCGACAGGCCGCCGAGCTCGGCGAGCTCCCCCTTGCCCTCGTCGCTCACCAGGTAGGTGAGCACGCTCCGCAGGTCGGACAGGTCGACGAGGGGCAGGCCGGCCCGCTCGGCGTAGTGGAAGACCAACCCGAGCGAGGACTCCTGGGTGTCGTTCAACCCGAGGACCTTCGACAGCAGCAGCGGCCCGAACCCGGACACGGTCGCCCGGATCGGCACGCCGGTCCCCTGCCCGCCGAGCGAGTAGAACTCGGCCTGGCTGGCGACGCCCTGCCACTCCTGGCCGATGCCCGCGGTCCGCGCGAGGAGCTTGTCGTTCGCCTGGCCCGCGACGGCGAGCCCGGAGAGGTCGCCCTTGATGTCAGCGGCGAACACCGGCACGCCGTTCGCGGCGATCTGCTCCGCCAAGACCTGGAGCGTTCGGGTCTTTCCCGTCCCGGTCGCACCGGCGACGAGCCCGTGCCGGTTCAGCATGCCGAGTGGGATCCGGACCTGCACGTCGGGCTGCGCCTCGCCGTTCACGAGGGCGCCAAGCTGCAGCGCGCTGCCGTCGACCTGGTAGCCGTCTCGGATCGCGCCCACCGCCGTCGCATCCAGCGGACCGCCTGGAGGCGCGGTGCCGGTCACCGGGGTCGCCCCCGGCGCCGACGTGGTCGCGTCCGGGGCGGGCTCCGCGTCGGGCGCGAGCGGTGCCTCCAGGCCGGTGGGTGCCGGGGACCCGGCGAGCGCCGGCTCCGCGTCGGGGGCGAGCCCCGGTCCGGCCGCGGCTGCCTGCAGCGCGGCGGCGAGTTCCTCGGCACGCGCGGCGGCCTCGTCGGCGAGGCGTCTCGCCTCATCGGCCGCGGCCATCGCCGCTGCTGCCGCTGCCTGGGCCTGCTCCACCGCGTCGCTCATGACCACAGCATATGGACGGGTCCGCCCGCGCGACCGGATCGGTCCTGACGAGTCGTCAGTGTGTGAGCGCCGGGACCGTCCGCGGTCGCACGACCGCCCAGAGCAGGACGATGGCCGTGACGGAGGTGCACGCCATCACGGCCCCCATCGGCGTCGCGGTCGTGATGCCGATCCAGCCGACGACCGGCGAGATGATCCCGGCGACGCCGAAGTTGAGGGCGCCGAGCAGCGAGGCCGCCGTGCCTGCTTCCTTGCCGTGCGCCGCCAGGCCGATCACCTGGACGAGCGGGAACGAGAACCCGCACGCCGCGATGAAGAACCAGAGCGGGACCAGGACACCGACGAGCCCGGCACCGAGCTGGTCGAGGACCATGATCGCGACCGCTGCCAGGAACAGGGTGGCGGTCGAGCACGCCAGGATCCACTGGGGTCCGACCCGTTGCGCCAACCGTGACGACACCTGCACGCCGACGACGACGCCGACGGAGTTCACCGCGAAGAGCAGACCGTACTGCTGCGCGTCGAGGCCGTACAGCCCTTGGAACAGGAACGGTGAGGCGCTGAGGTACGAGAAGAGTCCGCTGAAGACCATCGCCCCGATGAGCGCGACCCCCACGAAGATGCGGTCCGAGAAGAGCGCGCGGTACCGCTGCCCGATCGTCGAGTGACCGGCCTCGTGCCGTCGCGCCGGCGGCAGCGTCTCGACGATGAGCAGGATCGACGCGATCACCACGGCGGCGCCGTAGCAGGCGAGGAACACGAACACGCCGCGCCAGCTGACGAACCGGAGCATCTGCGACCCGATGAGCGGAGCGAGGATCGGCGCGAGGCCGTTCACCATCGCCAACCGGGACAGCATCCGCACGAGGGGCTTGCCACCGAACAGATCGCGGACGGTGGCCATCGCGACGACACCACCGGCTGACGCACCCATGCCCTGCAGGACGCGGAAGAGCGCGAGCACTTCGACGTTCGGCGCGAGCGCGGCGCCGATCGAGGCACCGACGTGCACGGTCGTCGCGATGATCAGCGGCAGGCGCCGGCCGACCTTGTCGCTCCACGGGCCGACGAGCAACTGCCCGGCCGCGAAGCCGAGCGTCGTCGCCGTGAGGGTGAGCTGCACCGCGCCGTCGGTGATGCCGAACTCCTCCTTCAGCGACGGGAACGCCGGCAGGTAGAGGTCGATGGTGAACGGTCCGAGCGCGGTGAGGGCGCCCAGGACGAAGACGTAGACGAGTCGCTGCCGGCGGGAGAGCGAGTCTCCCGGGTGCAGGACGACCCGGAGCGAACCGGTGGTGGCGGGCGCGGTCACGAGCAGGAGTCCTTCGACGGTGAGGGGGGGGAGGGAAGTGATCGCGGGATCGATCGAATCGATTCGGCCGCGGAACCATCCTACGGGTCCCGTGTCGCGGTCCGTGCATGCGGTACCGTCGGGTAGCTCGGTTCCCTCCGCGTCCGTCGCGGACGGCACCCGGCGTGGAACCGCACCAGAAGGGGGTAGGCGTCATGGTGGATGCCCGGATCCTGCACACGACCGCAGCCCTGCGCGAGGCGATCCTGCGCCTCGCCGCCGACCGCCCGGTGTCCGAGATCACCGTCGCCGACGTGACCCGTGCCGCCGGGATCAACCGGGCCACGTTCTACTCGCACGCGATCTCCCCCGGGTCGCTGCTCGCCGACGTCCTCACGCCCGAGCTCGACCGCATCCGCGAGGACGACGCCGACGCCCGCCGCGCTGCAGCCGAGCGCGGTGCCGGCGCCGACGAGCTCGCGACGATCACCCGTCGTGGCATCAACGCCGTCGTCGAGCACGTGGTCGCACACCGCGAGATCTACTGCCGTGCACTGCCCGACCCGAACGACGCGTCCCTGCACCGGCTGCTCGTCGAGCACTTCACGGTGTCGAGCGCCCAGCACATCCGATCGCTCGACATCGAACACCGGCCCGAACTGCTCGACGACGTCGCGGCGGGGTTCGTGGCGCAGGGGTTCGTCGGGGCGATCGAGGCGTGGCTCGCGGGGCCGCGCCGCTCCCGGAAGGCGCTCGTCGACACCATCGTGCTGTCGTTCCCCGCCTGGTGGCGCTGAACGACGGAAGGCACCGTACCCTCGGGCACCGTGCCTTCCGTCGTCGCGCCGCTACCGGCGTGCTACCTGCGTCAGCCCGGTGAAGGACACCGCGCCGAGACCGGTCACGTCGTCGTACCCCTTCGCGGTGGTGAGCGACGTGTCGTGGTCGAGCGTGACGAGGTAGTCCTTGCCCGACGTCGCGCTGGTGTAGGCCAGGGCGATCGGCGACGACGGCGGTCGGACGTCGCTGAACGCGGACGGCACGGCACGGTACGTCGCGTAGATCGTCGGGTTCGCGAAGCCGAGCCGCGTGTGCGTCGACTGCTGGACGAGCGCGGAGAGCGCGGCCGTGATCGGCGACGCGAGCGAGGTGCCGCCGTACGTCTCGTTCTCGAACGGTCCGACCGCGAGGGTCGAGTCGTCCGTGATCGGACGGATGCCGATCGCGAACCCGGTGTACGGGTCGGCGAGCGCCGCGAGGTCCGGTGAGACGCGCTTGCCGCCGGCGAGTGACGTCGGGACGATGCCCTTCTGGTAGGCGGGCTGGTCGAAGAGGGTGCTCCGGCCACCCCCGGCACCACCGCCGACGAGGCCGCCGGGCAGCGGGGTCGAGTAGACGTTGCCGCGGTCGCTGCTGACGATCTGGTCGAGGACGTCGCCCCAGCCGGTCTCGAAAGTCTTCTTCCCGTTCTTCCCGATGCCGAGGCTGGTGCCGCCGACGGAGGTCACCCACGGGCTGGACGCCGGGAAGTCCGGCTGGGCACTGCCGAGCGCAGCCGACTCGTCGCCGTTGTCCCCGCTGGAGAAGTACAGGCCGATGCCTTCGCCAGCGGCCTGGATGTGCAGGTTCTCCTGCCCGCGGATGCTCGAGAGCGGGACGTTCTCGCCGACGTCGCCGTAGCTGTTGCTGACGAGGTTCGCGAGGCCCTGGTCGAGGATCTTCGACATCGCGACGTCGAGACCGCCGCCGCAGTTGGTGCCGCCGACGTAGAGGATCTTCGCCGCCGGAGCGACCGCGTGCACCGACTGGACGTCGAGCGTCTCCTCGCCCTGCCACCCGCTCGGCTGCTGGCAGAGCACCTGGTCGGTGAACTGCGACGTCGCGGGGATGCGCTGCTGGAAGGTCGCGCTCGTGAGCTGCGGCTCGCCGTTCTGCACCGAGTACGAGTTCGAGTCGTGCACGATCGTGGGCGAGGCGTACGCGTCGATGATCGCGACGGTCTGGCCCTGGCCCTGGACGCCCCTCGCCGCGAGCGCGTCGACGCCGTACGCCGAACGGATCTGCTTCGGGACGTACCCGCACGCGAACGTGTGCACGCTGGTCTTCCCGTAGGCGGCGGGGACCGCCGCGGTGTGCTCGCCGTCGTACTGCGAGCACTTCGCCTGGATCCCGGTCGGGGCGGTCGCCTGCTGACGGAGCGACCGGGTCGGCGTGGACGAAGCCGGGGTCTCGCCCTGTTCGACGAGCTCCGGGTGGGTCAGGAGCCGCCCCTGGTCGACGCTGACCCCGCTGACGAGGCCGGCGACGGAGGCCGGGAGCGTCGGGGCGGTCGACGGTGCGACCAGGGTGCGGCCGGCGTGCCGGTAGCTGTGCAGCGACGTCCCGAGCACCGCGTTGACGACGGACGCGGGCCCGCGGAACACGACGAACTCGTGGCTGGCCGGCACCGCGGTGATGCTCAGGCCCTGGGCCCGCAGGAAGCCGGTCACCTGGTCGGCGTCGGCCTTCGTCGGGGCGTACTTCGCGATCCACGCGGCCGGGCTCAGGGGCTTGCGGTAGCGGGCGTTGCCCGGCGTGGAGACCGCCGTCGCGAGGGCTTCGGCCCCGCGCTGGTCCTGCAGTGGCAGGTACACCTCGCCCTCGACGTCGGTGTCGGCGGCGACCGTGCCGGAGTCGTTCGTGCTCGTGGCCCACGACGGGGTCGAGTCGGGCAGCACGTGCCGGGTCGCGGCGTCGGCCGGGCCGGCGGCGAAGAGCACGGCACCGATGGTGCACGCCGCGGTGGTGAGGGCGATTGCTGCGGTTCGGGTGGAGCGGGGGCGTCGTTGCACTTCGGGTCCTCTCGACGGGCTGCGGTGAGGCGACTGTAGTGAGCGCCGGGTCACCCCGGACAGTCGGTCGTTCCACCGACGAACCATGTCACCCGTTCGGGGGACCCATGCTGTCCCTCCCCACAGCCGACTGCGCCCGTGGTTACTGGGGACCGCCGAGCATCGCCTGAGTGCGACCTGAGGATCAGTCGCTGGCGGGCTTCTCGCCCCGTTGGAGCGACTCGACCACCGCGGTCGCACGCGCCACCGTCGCGGCGTCGGAGTCCATGCCCTGCACCCGGTAGTCCGCAGACACACCGTCGCCGCCCGTCCCGGAGGTCGGCAGGGGGTCACCGAGGGCGACGATGACCACGCCGGCGTCGTGCGCCACCTGGATCTCACCGCTCAGCGACGCCGGGTCGGCGGCCTCGACGAGGATCGCCTTCGCGCCGGCCTTGACGAGTGCGCGCATCGCGGTCTGCTGATCAGCCGCCGGGTCGGCCGCGCCCGCGACCCGCACGTCCGGGGTGAACCCGGCAGCGGTCAGGTCGTCGTGGAACCGGTCCGACAGGGACACCCCGCCGGAGCTCGTGCCCGGGGTGGCCGCGGCGTGCAGGAGCACCACGCCGACGACCGCGTGCTGGTCGAACCCGCCGTCCGAGCTCGTCAGGTCGGTGCTCTGCACGGGGGTCGGCGCCGCGGACGTCGTGCCCTGGCAGCCGGTGAGGGCGAGGGCGGAGCCGACGATCACGGCTGCGGCGACGATGCGGAGGAGCACGGGTCCCACGCTACCCGCCCACCTGTGCCGTGGGCGGTGCCGGGACGGGACCGAGACGACGGACGGCGACGACGGCGAGGACCGCGATGACCGTCATGCCGCCGAAGACGAGCGGGAACGACGCGGAGCCGTCCGCACCGCCCGTCCCGATGAACAGCAGGCCCGTGACGGCGAGTCCGATCACGCTGCCCGAGGCGTCCGCGATCGTCAGGGCGGAGCTCGCGAACCCGTCGTCGCCCTCGCCCGAGAAACGGAGCGTGAGCATCGAGGTCCGCGGGTAGACCGCCCCCATGCCCGCACCGCCGACGAACCACCCGACGACGACGACCCACCACGGCAGACCGAACGACGCGACGGCGAGCGCCGTGAGCAGGCTGACGAGTACCAGGGCCAACCCGACGCCGAACGTCCGGGCGGCGGTGAGCCGTTCCTCGCCCAGTCGACCGTGCAGCCAGCTCGATCCGGCCCAGCTCAGCGCGGCCACGGTCAGCGCGAGCCCGGCAGCCGAGGCGGAGAGGCCGTCCTTCGCCTGCAGCAGGAACGGCACGTACGCTTCGCTGCCGAAGAACGACGCCGCGACGAGGCCGCGCAGCAGGATCACCGACGGCAACCCCGGCGCCGCGCGGAAGGTGCCGATGGGCAGCAGCGGACGGAGCGCGAACCACGTGCCGACCAGACCGATCACCACGGCGGCGACCTGCGCCCACGCGCCGAGGTCCGGCGCGACGTTCAGGAGCAGGATCGCCACGGCGGCCGCGACCGACCAGCCGATCCGGGAGCGCTGCCACGGCGGACGGAGTTCGACGGCCGGCGGGTGCAGCCGGCCGAGGGTCGGGACGAGCAGCGTAAACGCCCCGACGGCGATCACGAGCGCCCCCGCGAAGACCCAGTGCCAGTTCCAGAGGTCGGTGACGATGCCCGCGAGCGCCGGACCGATGAGCGCCGGCACCACCCAGGCGGCGGCGAACCCGGCGAACACCGGGCCGTGCAGCTCCGCGGGGAAGATCCGGGCGACGAGCACGTACAGGACGACGTCGATCGCACCGGCACCGAATCCCTCGACGAGGCGTCCGGCGAGGAACACCTCCATCGTCGGCGCGAGCATGACGACGGCGGTGCCGAGCGCGAACAGGCCCGCGGACACCCACGCGACGATCCGGCCACCGGCGCGGTCCGTCCAGTTGCCGGCGAGGACCATCCCCGGCACGCCGGCGGCGAGCGGGGCCGCGAACGCCAGTGCGTACAGGGTCTCGCCGTCGAGGTCGCGACTGATCTCGGGCATGACGGTCGTCATCGCGAGGTTCTGGAACGCGGCGACGGCGACGATCGCGACCATGCCGACGGTGGCGAGGGCGTACGGGCCGCTGAACAGACTGGTCCTCGTCGCGGCGGTGCTCACCCGATCATCGTAGGGCCGCGTGTCAGCGCTGCAGCGCCTGCTGCAGGTCAGCGACGAGGTCGCCGGCGTCCTCGATGCCGACGGACAGCCGGACGACGTTCTCCGGGACGGCCAGTTCCGTCCCCTTCACCGACGCGTGCGTCATCTCGCTCGGGTACCCGATCAGCGACTCGACGCCACCGAGGGACTCCGCGAGCGCGAACAGCTCGGTCGACTCGGCGAACCGCCGTGCTGCTGCGGGCCCGCCGGAGAGCGCGACCGAGAGCATGCCGCCGAACCCGCGCATCTGGCGTGCGGCGACGTCGTGCCCGGGGTGGTCGGCGAGCCCCGGGTAGTACACGCGCTCGACGCCGGGCGCAGCGACCAGGGCCTCGGCCACCGCCTGCGCGTTCTGCGAGTGGCGCTCCATCCGGACGGCGAGCGTCTTGATGCCGCGGGTGGTGAGGAATGCGTCGAACGGCGACGAGATCGCGCCGGCGCCGAACTGCAGGAACTGCACCTTCGCGGCGAGTTCCTCGTCGGCGAGCACCACGGCACCACCGACGACGTCCGAGTGGCCCCCGAGGTACTTCGTCGTCGAGTACACGACGACGTCGGCGCCGAGCGACAGCGGCTGCTGCAGGTACGGCGAGGCGAAGGTGTTGTCGACGACGACGAGCGCACCGGCCCCGTGCCCGAGCTCGGCGAGCGCGGCGATGTCCGCGATCTTCATGAGCGGGTTCGTCGGCGTCTCGACCCAGAGCACGGTCTGCTCCGGCGCACCCTCGAGCGCGGCACGGACCTGGTCGAGGTCGCTCATGTCCACCACGACGAGCTCGACGCCCCACGGGACGTGCAGCCGGCTCACCAGGCGGTGGGTGCCGCCGTACACGTCGTTGCCCATCACCACCCGGGCCCCGGGGACGAGCGCCGCGCGGAGCAGGGCGTCCTCGGCGGCCAGACCGGACGCGAACGAGTACGCCGCGACGCCGCCGTCGAGGTCGGCGAGCAGGGTCTGCAGCGAGTCACGCGTGGGGTTGCCGGCGCGGGAGTACTCGTAGCCGTTCCGCATGCCGCCAATGCCGTCCTGCACGTACGTGGACGTCAGGTGGATCGGCGGGATGACGGCGCCGGTGGGGCCGTCGGGCTCCTGTCCGGCGTGGACGGCACGGGTGCTGAACTCGGTCATGCGGGCTTCGTTCCTTGGTCGGGTCGGGCGGGTCACTCGGAGAGGTAGGTCAGGAGGTCGTGGCGGGTCAGGACCGTCACGGGCTTGCCGTCCTCGACCACCAGGAGCGCGTCGACGGATTCGAGCGCGCGACGGGCCGAGGACACCGACTCGCCGACGCCGATGAGCGGCAGCGGCTCCCCCACGAATCCGGTCAGCGCGTCCGCCATCTTCGCGGCGCCGGTGAAGACCTGCTCGAGCAGGTCCTTCTCCGCCACCGCGCCGACGACCTCGCCGATGACGACGGGCGGTTCCGCGCTGAGCACCGGCATCTGCGAGACGCCGTACTTCGTCATGATGTCGACGACCTCGCGCACGGTGTCCGCCGGGTGGGCGTGGACGAGGTCCGGCAGGCGGCCGTCCTTGCCCGCGATGAGCGACCCGACGGTGCGCTCGTCGTCGGTCTCGGCGAAGCCGTACGAGCGCATCCACCGGTCGTTGAAGATCTTGCCGAGGTAGCCGCGGCCGCCGTCCGGCAGGAGCACCACGACGACGTCGTCCTCGGTGAGGTCGCGTGCGGCGCGCAGGGCGGCGACGACGGCCATGCCGCTGGAGCCGCCCACGAGCAGGCCCTCCTCGCGAGCGAGACGGCGGGTCATCGCGAACGAGTCGGCGTCCGACACGGCGATGATCTCGTCCGGCACGCCGGCGTCGTAGGCGTCCGGCCAGAAGTCCTCGCCGACACCCTCGACCAGGTACGGCCTGCCGGTGCCGCCCGAGTAGACGGAGCCCTCGGGGTCGGCCCCGACGATGCGGACCCGGCCCTCCGACGCTTCCTTGAGGAAGCGTCCGGTGCCCGTGATCGTGCCGCCGGTGCCGACGCCCGCGACGAAGTGGGTGATCTGCTGCTCGGTGTCGCGCCAGATCTCCGGACCGGTGGTCTCGTAGTGGCTGCGCGGGCCGTTCGGGTTCGCGTACTGGTTCGGCTTGTAGGCGCCCGGGATCTCTCGGACGAGCCGGTCGGACACCGAGTAGTACGACTCGGGGTGCTCCGGCGGCACGGCTGTCGGCGTGACCACGATCTCGGCGCCGTACGCCGTGAGCACGTTCCGCTTGTCCTCGCCGACCTTGTCCGGCAGCACGAACACGCACCGGTACCCGCGCTGCTGGGCGACGAGCGCGAGCCCGACCCCGGTGTTGCCGGAGGTCGGCTCGACGATCGTGCCGCCGGGCCGCAGGTCACCAGAGGCCTCGGCCGCGTCGATGATCCGGGTGGCGATCCGGTCCTTCGAGGACCCGCCCGGGTTGAGGTACTCGACCTTCACGAGGACGGTCGCACGGACCCCCTCGGTCACCCGGTTGAGCTTGACGAGCGGAGTGTCGCCGACGAGGTCGACGACGGAGTTCGCGTAACGCACGCGGTCGAGTCTAGGCGGCGGACACCGTCTTCTGCTGGGATTCGACGTGCGCGGACACCGCCGCCGAGACCTCCTGACGACGCCGGTCGATCACCTCGCCCATGTCCCGCGCGAGCGCAGGGGTGCCTCGCACGATCTGGTCGAGCGCAGTGGCCGGCACGACCAGGACGGCGACCTCGGTGAGCGCGACCGCCGTGGTGAGCAGGGCCTCACGGGTCAACGCCGTCTGACCGATGTAGTCGCCGGCCTCGACCCGTGTCGCCGGCAGCTCGGCGTCCTCGAACGGGACCCGGAGGTCGACGCTCCCGCTGAGCACGAACCGCACCGCGGACGGCACCGAGCCGGCGGTCGAGATGGTCTCCCCGGCTGCGTACCGTTCGAGTTGCACGAGCGGTGCGAGCGCGGTGGTGTCGTCGCCGGTCAGGTAGAGGGTCGGGGCGATCGACTCGAGTGCGGTGTCCCGTCGCTCGTCGGTGACGAAGTCGTCGGTCGTGTCGCCGTCCAGGCCGAGGCCCGCGCGCCGTGCGGCGTACCAGAGCCACATCCGGAACTGGGCGAGTGCGTCGCCCTCCTGCGATGGGCCGCGCACATCGAACGACACCGTGTACCCGGAGCCGCCCGTCGGCACCGCGACGGGCTGGGTGCCGGGGTAGCGCTGGGGCAGACCGGACGCGACCCGCTGCAGCAGGGCGACCACGGCCGCCGGCGGGTCGTCCGTCGTGAACGTGACGTCCGTCGAGACCGGGAACGTGCCTCCCGTCCGGCTGAGGTTCGTGAACGACGCCCCCGCCAACGAGGAGTTCGGCATGATCAGGATCCCGGTGCCCGTGTCGATGTGCACCGACCGCCAGTTCACCTCGACGACCTGGCCACGCACCCCACCAGCGTCCAGCCAATCGCCCAGCCGGAACGGCTGCTCGAAGAGCAGGAACAGGCCGGCGATCACCGGCCCGACGGCGGACTGCAGGGCGAGGCCGATGACGAGGGAGCCGACGCCGAGGGCGGTGAAGATGCCACCGACGTCCGCGTTCCACACGATCTTGAACACGAGTGCGAGCCCGAGCGCGATGAGCACGATCCGGGCGATGTCCACGAAGATCGACGGGATCTTCTCGCGCCACGTGCCCTTCCGGGCGTTCGTGAACAGCATGATGTTCAGGCCGTTCAGCACGAAGATGATCACCAGGAACCCGAGCACCGTCCCGATGATCTGGTTCACCACGGGCTTGCCGGGGTCGACCGCGTCGGTGACCTGCACGGACAGGATCAGGATCGCGATGATCGGCACCACCGCGTTCCGGAGCAGGCCGATCACCTTGTGGAGCGAGTTGCCGCGGCGCTCCAGGTTCGACTGCAGCTCCGTCAGGATCAGCAGCAGCACCGGCAACCCGACGATCACGCTGATCGCCGGCCAGAACCACGGCTGCTCCCAGAACGCGGTCACGACCCCGCCCCCGCGTTCTGCTCGAGCCGCCAGATCCGCTGCGGGCCGGCCTGGGTCTGCACCTCGCCGACGTCCTGCACGCCGCCGCGGTCACCGAGCTTGTCGACCACCCGCTGCGTCGCGTACACACCCGGGGTCGGCGCGATGCCCTGCACCCGGTACGCCAGGCTCACGGCGTCGCCCCACATGTCGTAGACGATGCTCGACCGGCCGACGAGACCGCTCGTCACCTGGCCGGTGTCGATGCCGGCTCGGAGGCCGATCTTCGACCCGTGCTGGGCGTTGAAGCGCTCGAGGACGCCCTGCGCCTCTTCTGCCCAGTCGACGACTCTGCGGGCGTTGTCCACGCGCGGCACGCTCAGGCCGCAGCTGGCGAGGTAGCCGCTGCGGGTGGTGCGGACCCGCTCGATGCCGTGCCGGCCCGCTGCCTCGTCGAGGGAGCGCCACACGTCGTTCACGAGCGACAGTGACTCCTCTGCCGTGAGACCGGCCGCGAACTCGTCGAAGCCGATGATGTCGGCGTAGACCACGGCGACGTCCTGGTGGTCCGCCGCGATGGTCTCGTCGCCCTGCTTGTACCGGCGCGCCACCTCCTCCGGCATCAGGGTCAGCAGCAGGGTGTCGTTCTGCCGTCGCTGTTCGTCGAGCAGGTCCTGCTTCACCTGCAGGCTGCGGCTCATGTCGTTGAACGCCAGACCGAGGTCGCCGATCTCGTCGCCGCCCTTCGTCTTCACCTCGACGCCGAGGTCACCGGAGCTCACCCGGTTCACCGCCGTCTGCAGACGCCGGATCGGGCGGACGAACACCTGCGCCAGGAGCAGGGACAGCAGGCTGACGAGCACGATGATGCCGACGAGGGCGAGACCGATGTTCCGGGTGAAGGCGTTCACCGGGGCGAAGGCCTCCGACGTGTCCATCTGCGCCACCACGACCCAGCGGAGCCCGTCGACCTCGAGCGGGGCGTACGCCGACAGCACCTCTTTGCCGCGGTAGTCGGTCCCGATCACCGTGCCGGACTTGCCCTGCAGCGCGCGGGTGACCGCCGGCGAGTTCACGGACTGCAGCAGCACCGAACTCTTGTCGTCCGCCTGCCGTTTCGCCGTCGAGGGGGCCGTCCCCGCGGCCACGACGTCCTGCTGGTACTGCTTCGGGTGCTGCACGAGCTGTCGCGACACGGAGCGCATCAGGTGGTCGTCCCCGACGATGTAGGACTCCCCGGTGTCGCCGAGACCGTCGTCCTGCCACTCCTGGTTGCCCGTCATCACCTGGTTGATGAGGTCCACCGGAACCTGCACGGCCATCACGCCGATGATCTTCCCGTCCTCGCCGACGGGCGACATCACCCAGAGCGTGGGTGCACCGAGGCTCGGCGTGTAGCGGGCGAAGTCGGTGACCACGAAGCCGTCCGAGCTCGTCAGCTGCAGTGCTTCCTTGTACCCCGCCGCGAGGTTCGAGTCGCGGTAGGGCCCGCTGTCGAGGTTCGTGCCGAGGTCCGGGCCGGAGTACGCCGAGTAGACGACGTCACCGTCGGTGTTCATCAGCAGCAGGTCCTCGTACCCCGCGGCCTCGACCGCCTGCTGGAAGTACGACTGGTACTCGGCGTGCGCCTTCGACCAGGCGCTGTCGTCACCGGCGTCCTCCTGCTCGATCGCCTTGTCGTAGTCGGTGAACGGCGCCGTGTACCGCGCCTGCAGGTAGGCCTGCGGGTCCTCGGTCGGCGCGAACTGGTCCGGGTTCGCCGTTCCCCCGACCGCCTTGTCGAGCTGCGGCACGAAGCTGTCCCGGTACCAGGCATCGACCTTGGTGTGGTCCGCGTCCGACACCGGGCGCGACTGCAGGTCGTCCCAGCCGGACTCGAAGGCCTTGGTGGCGCCGATCACGCTGTCGTTGCGGGTCTGCGCGACGACCGTCTGGGTGAACTGACCGAAGGACCGCTTGAGCTCCGTGATGCGGGCCTCGCGCAGCGACGTGACCTGGTTGAACGCCGCGGTCTGCAGTGACTCGCGCCCGTTCACGTAGCCGACGACGGCGATCACCAGGGCGGCGACGATGCTCACCGCCAGGAGCATGACGAGCAGCTTCGACTGGATGTCCAACGCGCCGCTCGTCAGGAACGCGCGCAGCTTCCCCTTCTTCCGGGGCGCGTCCTCCACCACACGGGGAGCATCGGAGCTGATCGGCCCCGTCGGCGGGATGGGGTCGGACGTCGGTGGGACTGCGGTCACTTCGAACTCCGCTCAGGGGCACGGTGCGCAGGTGCGCGTGGGTCCACAGGTACCACACGAGTAACACTCGTGTCAGCGTGTCGACGGATTTCACCCGATGCGTCACCCCGTCGGACTGGAGGCGCGGGGCGGCACCGCCATGCGCCTCCGGTCCGACTGTCGGTCGCGTCTGCGTTCCTCGCCCGCGGTGGCCCGGTCAGGCGCCCAGCGCGTCGGCCGGTGCGTTCTGCTGGTGGTGCAGCATCGCGTAGATGCCGTCACGGGCCAGGAGTTCCTCGTGGCTGCCCTGTTCCACGATCTGCCCGTGGTCGAGGACGAAGATGACGTCGGCGTCGCGGATCGTCGACAGGCGGTGCGCGATCGAGATCGTCGTGCGGCCCGCCGCCGCGTTGTCGAGGGCCGTCTGCACCACGCGCTCCGAGATGGAGTCGAGCGCGCTCGTCGCCTCGTCGAGCACGAGCACCGGCGGGTCCTTCAACAGCACGCGCGCGATCGCGATGCGCTGCTTCTCGCCGCCGGACAGGCGGTACCCGCGCTCCCCCACCACGGTGTCGTAGCCGTCCGGGAAGGACGCGATCGTCTCGTGAATGTTCGCTGCCCGGGCCGCCTGCTCGAGCTCGGCATCGGTGGCGTCCGGCTTGGCGTAGCGCAGGTTGTCGCCGATCGATGCGTGGAACAGGTAGGTCTCCTGGCTGACGATGCCGACGTGGCGCATCAGGTCCTCGTGCGCCAGGTCGCGGACGTCCTGCCCGGCGAACCGCACGGAACCCGCGGTGGCCTCGTACAGCCGTGGCACGAGGTACGACACCGTCGTCTTGCCCGCGCCGGACGGCCCCACGAAGGCGGCGAACTGCCCGGGCTGGAGCTCGAACGACACGCCGCGGAGGGTCGGCTTGTCGGCCTCACCGTCCGGGTACGTGAACGTGACGTCCTCGAACGCGACGTGGCCCACGCGGGACTCGTCGACGGGCTTCGCCGTGGGCGGGTCGGTGATCGCGGGCTTGAGGTCGAGGTACTCGAAGATGCGGGCGAACAGCGCGCCGGAGGTCTGCAGGTCGAGGACGACCCGGAGCAGGCCGACCGTCGGGAACAGCAGCCGCGACTGCACGGTCGTGAACGCCACGATCGTGCCGGCGGTGATCGGGACGTCGCCGATGATCAGGTACGCGGCGACCACGTAGATGATCGCCGGGATGATCGACAGGAAGATCGAGACGATCGCGAAGAACCACTGCCCGGACATCTGCTGGCGGACCTGCAGGCGGATCTGGTTGCGGTTCTCGTTGCCGTAGCGCTGCGTCTCCGCACGCTGCTGGTTGAAGCTCTTCGCGAGCAGGATGCCGGAGACGCTCAGTGCCTCCTGCGTGATCGCCGTCATGTCCGACAGCGACTCCTGCGTCTGCGCGGCGATCTTCGCACGGACCTGGCCGACCCGACGCTGCGCGATGACGAGCAGCGGGAGCAGGATGACGGCGACGAGGGTCATCTGCCAGCTCAGCAGCAGCATCGCGACGACGGCGGCGATCACCGTCACCGTGTTGCCCAGGATCGACGAGATCGTGTTGTTCAGCACGCTGGCGACGCCACCGACGTCGTTCTGCAGACGCGACTGGATCACGCCGGTCTTCGTGCGGGTGAAGAACGCGAGCTCCATGCGCTGCAGGTGCCCGAACAGGCGCATGCGCATCGAGCCCATGACCTTGTTGCCGACGGTCGCGGTCAGGTATGTCTGCCAGACACCGAGCCCGGCGCTCGCGATCCAGAGCGCCACCATCGCGCCGACGAGGACGTACAGCACGGGCATGTTCGGGCCGCCGCCGCCCTTCGGGAACAGCCCCTCGTCGAACGCCCGCTGGGTGAGGAGCGGCGGGATGACCGAGATCGCGGCACCGACGAGGACGAGCACGACGGTGAGGATGATCGCGTTCCGGTGCGGGACGAACAGCCCGGAGATGCGCTTGACCAGGTGCGGGATCTTCGGCGCCTCGGCGTTGGCGGCCTTCTGCGCTTCGAAGTCGCCGCTCGAGATCCGACCGCCGCCGCGGCCACCGCCGCCACCACCACCGCCGCGCATCCCGCCGTGCATGCTCACGACGCGTCACCCCTGTCCATGCTGCAAACCTAGCCCCGCGCCCGGACATCGGCGGGGTCCGGCCGACTCCTGGTTCATTTGACCCTGTTCAGGGGGCATGCGACCATTTCCCGTCCCCTTCCCCGCACCACTCGAGGTCCCATGACGTCCGCGCCCACCCGCCCCACGTCCCTCCGCGCACAGCTCGTCCGTCGCAAGCCGATCGAGCAGCTGCAGGCCGAGGCGTCGGCGGGGGTGAACGGCGAGCCGCTCCGCCGGTCGCTCGGTGTCTGGCACCTCACGATGATCAGCGTCGGAGCGACGCTCGGCACCGGCATCCTCGTGGTGCTCGGCACCGCCGTTCCCCTCGCGGGCCCCGCCGTGTGGATCTCGTTCGTTGTCGCCGGTGTCGCTGCTCTGCTGTCGGCACTGTCGTACGCCGAGATGGCCGGTGCTGTCCCGACGTCGGGGTCGAGCTACTCGTACACGTACGCCACGATGGGCGAGGGGATCGCCTGGGTGTGCGGGTGGTGTCTCGTGCTCGAGTACGCCGTGTCCGTCGCCGCCGTCGCGGTGGGCGCGAGCGAGTACGTCGACGAGACCCTGCGCGTGTTCGGCCTGCACCTCCCCACGGCGCTGTCGGCACCTCCGGGCGAGGGCGGCGTCGTGAACCTGCCGGCGGCCGTCCTGGTGCTGCTCGCCACCGCGATCCTGCTGCCCGGCGCCCGCGAGAGCGCCTGGGTGAACACGGTCATGGTCATCGTGAAGATCGCCCTGCTCGTGTTCTTCGTCGTCGTGGCGTTCTCGGCGTTCCAGGCCCAGAACTTCGAGCCGCTCGCGCCGATGGGTGCAGCCGGGGTCACCGCCGCGGCGTCCCGACTGTTCTTCTCGTACATCGGTTTCGACGCCGCCTCGACCGCCGGCGAAGAGGCGAAGGACCCCCGCCGCGACCTCCCCCGCGCCATCATCGGGTCGATCGCGCTCATCACCGCGCTGTACATCCTCGTGGCCATCGCCGCGATCGGTGCCCGATCGTGGACCTCGTTCTCGTCCAGCGAGGCCTCGCTCGTCCGCATCGTCGTCGACGTCACCGCGCAGCCGTGGGTCGCGCTCGTGTTCTCGATCGGCGCGGTGGTCGCGATCGCCAGCGTCGTGCTCACCGTCCTCTACGGCCAGACCCGCATCCTGCTGACGATGGCCCGGGACGGTCTCGTGCCGAAGGTCTTCGGCCGTGTCTCGCGCCGCACCGGAACCCCGATCGCGAACACGCTCATCATCGGGCTCGTCGTGACCGTCGTCGCCGCGCTCGTGCCCCTCGGTGAGCTCGCGGACGCGACGAGCATCGGCACACTCGTGGCCTTCGCCCTGGTGAACGTCTCCGTCATCGTGCTCCGTCGCACCCAGCCGTCGCTCGAGCGGTCCTACCGGGTGCCGCTGTTCCCCGTCGTGCCGATCCTCGGTGCGCTGTGCTGCGTGCTGCTCGCGGTGTTCCTGGGCATCGGTACCTGGATCGCGTTCGGCATCTGGATGGTCGCCGGCGCCGTGCTCTACCTGGCCTACGGCCGCCGCCACAGCACGCTGCGCTGACGCGCCGCGGCCCGCTGCCCGCCGCCGCCGCGCCCCGAGTCTCGGCCGCAGCGACACTTCTCGCGGGTGGATTCAGGTGGTGGTTGCAACACCTGTTGTTGGTGGTTGTGAGAGTAGCTGTTTCAGGGCTTCGGCGGGGGTCATCGCGTCGAGGCGTTTGCGGGGCCGGCTGTTGATCTCGTCCTGCACG
>Ga0308167_1001690_pt1 | contig 23888 bp, 15 predicted proteins | sample PhyCR1_2_FD_202138 | JGI IMG/M metagenome (GOLD analysis project Ga0308167, IMG submission 202138) | Phyllosphere microbial communities from UC Gill Tract Community Farm, Albany, California, United States - DLSLRC.R1 | ecosystem: Host-associated > Plants > Phyllosphere > Unclassified | place... | reverse complement strand
GACCCTCGTCCCCTCGGCCGGGACACCAGCCGTGGACGCCCCGTCGTCGCAGCCCGCCACGAGCGACACCGGCATCCGCACCCCGTGGTTCGCCAGGGTCTGGAAGATGCTGGCCACGTGGACGGCCGTCGTCGAGACCCCCTGGCCGAACATGGTGTTGACGTCGGTCTGGCGGTCCCACTCGGACGCGGGGCGGATGCCCGCCGTGGGCTCGCCGAGGAAACCCACCTCGGTGGGGCCGTCCAGCCCGAACCGCGTCATGTAGTCGTGACGGGTGGCCGCGCTGAGGCGTTCGCCGAGCAGGGTCGTGCCGACGTTCGACGAGTCGCGCAGGACTCCGGTCAGGGTGAGCTGGCGAGTGGGGTGCGGCACCGCGTCCTTGATCCGGCCACCCCAGGGGAACGAGCGCGAGTCCGCGGCGGTCACGCGGCTCGCCGGGTCTGCGGCACCCTGGTCGAGGAGCGCCGCCGCAGTGATGGCCTTGAAGGTCGACCCCGGCTCGTACGAGTCGGTGAACGCCTTCGACCCCAGGTCCCCCACCGGCGTCCCGTCGACGTCGTTGGGGTCGACGCTCGGCCAGTCGGCGACGGTCAGCAGCTCGCCCGTTCGGGCGTCCATGACCACGACCGTGCCGGACTCGGCCCGCAGGGCCGTGCCCTGCTCGGCGAGCGCCTGCTGCGCGAGGTACTGCAGGTCACGATCGATCGTGAGGGTCAGGGCGGAACCGGGTCGGGGCTCCGCCTCGACGACGGTGCTGCCGGGCAGCCGGACGCCGTCGGCGCCCCGCTCGAAGGTCTCCCGCCCGTCGGAGCCGCCCAGGCACGAGTCCTCGGTCAGCTCGAGCCCGGCCTGCGGCCCGTCCGTCCCGATGAACCCCGTCAGGTTGCCGGCCACGGCCCCGTTCGGGTACGACCGGGCCGAGTGCCGCTCGAAGTACACCCAGGGGATGCCGAGTGCGCGCACTGCTCGGTACACGTCGACGTCGACGCCCTTCACGAGGTAGGCGAAGTCGGCTCCGGGATCGGCGTCGAGGGCGTCGCGGAGGGCGGCCGGGGAGGCGCCGGTCGCGGCGGCGATCTCGCCCAGCGCCTCGTCCACCGACACGGACGCGCGGGCACCGTCGCGCTCCAGCACGGCCGTGTCGGCGAAGACAGGCGCTGCCGTCACGTCGTAGCGGACGACGCTGGTCGCGAGCTGCCTGCCGTCGCGGTCGAGGATCGGGCCGCGGTCGCCGCGCAGGGGGAGCGAGACCGCTCGCCTGCCTGCCGCCTCCTCCGTCAGCGCCGCAGCCCGGACGACCTGGATGTCGACCAGACGCGCGACGAGCACGACCACGACCAGCAGGACGAAGGACAGCGCGAGGGTCGTGCGACGACTCGACGCCCGTGAGCGGAGGGGAGAGGCCATCCCTCGATGATGACCTCGAGATCAGACATCCGCAATGTGGCGAGTGACATTCTTCCTTCCTGTGGACAGGACGTGCCACGTCGGGGATCGTCCTCGCCCGGCACGACCACGGCGGGGCAGTCGGTACCGTGGGGACGTGCACACCCTCGAGCAGGACGTCGTCGAGCTGGCCCGCCGCGCGGCGGGCCGTGTCCCGTGGGACGGCCTCGACGTCGTCTTCGGCGAGGTCGCCGGCATCACGACCTGCCGGATCTTCGCGTCGCACCCGCAGCACGGGCGCCGGCTCGTCCCGGTGCCGGACGACCTGCGCTCGGCCTTCGTCGACCTCCGCCGCGAGACCGCCGACGCCGACCGGGGTGCCTGGTTCGTCGCGTCGCTGCACGTGAGCCGGAGCCTCACCGGCGAGACGGTGCACGAGACGTTCTCCTACGACCACGACGGCCGGCCGGAGTTCCTCCGCGACACCGCCCGCGCGGGCGCGTGGCCGGTGCCGCCGCTCCCCTACGACACCGACTTCGTGCTGGACCTGGCCGACTTCCCCCGATCGCGCCGGCACATGCCGGCGTGGCTGACGAAGGCCGTGCGGAAGCCGCAGACCCACGACGACGAACTGCTCGAGCCCGGGACGCGCGGCGAGGCGCGCCTGCTCGTCCGTCAGCTCGCCATGGACGTCGTCGACGCCCACCGGGGCCTGCCCTGGTCGCGGACCGACCACGAGTTCGTCGTGCTCGACCGGAGTTCCTGGAGCACGGGCACGACCCTGCTGCGTGACGGCACCGCGCACCGCGGCGACCCGCTCGCGGGGGCGAGGGTCCACGACCTGCTCCGCGAGCTGCGGGAGACCACGACCGACCCGCACCGGGGCGCCTGGCTGAGCGCGTTCCTCACCGTCTTCCCCGACGCCTCCTTCGACCTGCGTCTCAACCTCGACACGCGGCCGCACACGCACCTGCAGGCGACCGACCGCTGGCAGGCGCCCGAGCGTCCCGAGGACGCGAGCCCCGGCGACGCGCAGTGGGTCGCCGACCTCGAGACGCATCCTCGGTCGCCGGAGCACCTGCCCGCCTGGTACGCCGCGATCGTCGAGTCCGAGCGACGCCGCACGGAGCTGCAGGCAGCGACGCCCTTCGACCGGACGCGGGTCGGGGTCGCCGTCGCGCGCAGCTCGCCCGCGCTGCCCGCCTCGCTGCAGCCCCTGGCCGACACGCCCCCGTGGAGGACGCTCTTCTCGTACGTGGAGCCGGCCCTGCTCCACCAGCTCAGGACGGGCTGGTGGGAGGTGCTCGACGAGCCAGAGCAGGAGGGGCTGTGGCCGTACACCCTCGACGCCGTGGCGCCCCTCGTGCTGGGCGACGTGCTCGACGCCCTCGGCCGGGACGGCCACACGGTCGGGCTGCTGGTGGACGCGGCCGAGGTGCTGGTGCAGCGCGGGCTCGCCGGCGCAGGGGGCGACGAGCCGCTCGACCGGGGCGAGCCCGTGGGGTCGGCGATGTCGGACGCCGCCGAGACGGTGTTCATCGACGTCGGCGACGTCCTCGCGGAGGCGGTCGACGCGCAGCTGGACGCACGCTTCCCCGGCGTCCGGCCCGGCCGGCCAGAGCCCGAGGCGGGCACCTGACCGACGCGGGGATCCCGGCCCCGACTCAGCGGTAGAGCGCGTCCTGCCCGTAGAGCGGCCGCGTGAAGCTCGAGACGAACGCGCTGCGGTCGCCGCCGGGCAGGCTGTACGTGAGGAACACGCCGTAGCCCTCGCCGACCGTCCGCTGCGCGAGCGCGGCGGCGGTGCTCGCCGACGTCGCCTGGATGTCGACCGCCGCGGGCGAGAGCTGCTGCTTGCCGAGGCCGGGGATGGCGGGAACGCGCCAGCTGCCGTAGTACGGGTTCCAGGCGTAGTCGAGCTGGGCGTTCACGGCGGGGTCGGTGGTCGCCAGGCTGTCGGACGCCGGGCCGATGTCGTAGAACGACAGCACGGCGTCGGGCAGCTCGGCACGAAGGGCCGAGATCAACCAGCCTGCGGACTGGCCGTTCGGCTGCGGGGTGCCGCCGACCCCGTAGTCGGAGTACTCGTCGTCGAGGTCGACCCCGTCGAGGCCGTACCGCTCGACGACGTCCGCGACCTGCGCCGCGAAGTCGGCCGCCGCCTCCGGCGACGTGAAGTTCGCGATGCCCGCGCCCTGGTGGTTGCCGAGCACCGACAGCGACACGTCGATGCCCTTCGCCTGCAGTGGCCTGATCTGGTTCTCGGCGTCGTCGAGAGTGGCCTGCACCCGCTCGTTCAGCGAGAGGACCGCCTCCGTCCCGTCGTAGTCGATGTTCGCCGCGAAGATGATGGCGACGTCGAAGGCGTTCGACCCGTCCTCCAGCGTGTAGCGGCCGACGTTGCTGAGGTCCTCGTCGTTGACCTCGACGTAGGCGATGCTCGTCGGCCCGCCCTCGACCGAGGCCTCGGCGCCGGTCGTGCTCGCGCCCTCGGCGGAGGCCGCCGCCGCGCCGGTGACGGCCGCGGGGACCACGACGACGGCGACCGCCACGGCGGCGAGCAGCCGCCGGGCTGCCCTCCCCCGACGCTGCCGGTGGCCCCCGGCGGTGTCGTCGTGCTGCGCGTTCTCGTGCTTCTCGTTCTCGTGCATGTCACTCCTCGTCGAGCGGTGCAGCGGTCGCGGATGTCGACCGCTGCCTCGACCCTCCACGACTTAAACGCTTTAGTCAACGGGTCCCGAGAGCACCGTGGTCACCTCAGCCCAGCACCTCGACCTGCAGGAGGCGGAGGTCGCCCACCGCGGTCAGCCTCACGCCGTGCACGCCTGCCGAGCCCGCCGCCGCCGAGCCAGCGCGGAACACCCGCGTCTGCCCGGGCCGGCCGAACACCTCGTCGATCCGACGGTCGGCCTCGGCCTCGGCCGACGGAGCTCCCCCCTCGGCGAGCGCCTCGAGGATCCACGAGAACCGCCCGGGCTCCGCGACCGTCACCGTGTAGAGCCCGATCGCGTCGACGGGCGTCACGAACTCCACGTCGAGGGCCCGCCCCGCCGCTACGCTCACCACCCGCGAGGCCTCGTCGTCGACGAGTGCGGCGGCGTGCCGGACGCCCGAGACTCGTGCGCCCGCCGTGGCGTCGCGGATCTCCTGCCGGTGTCCGTGCTGGTCCGACGCGGAGAACGGCCTCGATGCGGCCACCCACCCGCACGGCGTCTCCGACAGCTCGAACTCGACCGTGGCACCGGCCACGAGACGTGCGTGGTCGATCGAGACGTCGTGCCACTCGACGCCGTCGACCAGCACCCGCCGGATGTAGCGTCCGCCCTCGTCCGGGTTCGTCACGACCAGCGTGATCGGGGAGCCGCCCCGCGGCCGCAGCACGGTGCGCTCGACCGCGGGGGGCAGCAACAGGTAGCTGCCCGAGGCCGGCACCAGCGGGTAGAGGCCGATGGTGGCGAAGATCCACCACGCGCTCATCTCGCCGTTGTCCTCGTCGCCGGGGTAGCCCTGGCCGAGGTCGGAGCCCACGAACAGCCGGTCGAGCGCGTCCCGGACGACGCGGTGCGCGTCGTCGTGCCGCCCGGCGAACGAGTACATGAAGGGGATGTGGTGGGCCGGCTGGTTCGAGAGGCCGAGCATGCCCCGGCGGACGTCGCGCGCCTCCGTCATCTCGTGGATGGCGAAGCCGTACGAGCCCGACAGGTCCGCCGCTCCTGTCTCGGGCACGGCGAAGAACCGGTCGAGGGCGGCGCCGAGCGCCTCCTGGCCGCCGTGCAGCTCGGCGAGGCCGGCCCCGTCGTGCGGCACGGTGAACGCCGTCCCCCACGCGTTGGTCTCGGTGTAGTCGTGGCCCCACTCGGCCGGGTCGAACCGGTCGGCGGGCACGCGCCACGAGCCGTCGGGGCGACGGCCGACGAAGAAGCCCCGAGCACGGTCGAAGACGGTCCGGTACTGGGCCGACCGTCGGGCGAACCACTCCGCCTCGACGCCGGCACGGTCGTGCTCGGGCGTGCCCGGCTCGTGCCGTGTGGCGACGAGGGCGGCCAGCTGCGAGGTCGACCAGTCGTTGATCGCGGCGTCGAGGGTCCACGACATGCCCTCGGGGGTGTCCGTGTCGACCCAGCCGCGGAACAGCCCCGGGTGCAGTCCCTTGCGGCCGACCCGAGGGTCGGTGGGAGGCACGGTCGCGTTGGTGACGGCGCTCGCGTAGGCCTGCTCGAGGTCGAGGCCCGGGACGCCCTTGACGAGCAGGTCGGCGAAGACGGTGTCGCTGGTCGTGCCGGTCATGACGTCCTCGGCGCCGGGCGCGCTCCAGCGCGGGGTCCAGCCGCCGTCGAGGTGGTGCTGCACGAAGCCCTGGGCGAGAGCGCCCGCCGACGACGGGGTGAGCAGGCCGAGCAGGGGCCACGCGGTGCGGTAGGTGTCCCAGAAGCCGTTCGTCGACGAGTACGGCCCGACGACGACCTCCGCGGCGGCGGCGGCGACGGCGCCGGCCCCGGCACCGGGACCGGCCTCGGCGCCCGCTGCGGCGTCGCGGATCGGCGAGGACAGCACGCTGCCGTACGGGCTGCGCGACCGCGCCGGCCCGCCCGCCGGCGACTCGCCGTGCCGGGTCGGGAACGAGAACAGCCGTGCGAGCCCGCTGTACAGCGACACCCGCTGGTCGAGCGTGGCGCCGTGCACCTCGACCGTGTCGAGCGCCTCGGACCAGCGCCGCTCGGCCTCGGCCGCCATCGCGTCGAATCCGCCCGCCGCCGCCAGGTTCGCCCTGGCGTCGTCGCGGCCGACCGTCGACATGCCCAGCAGCACGTCGACCGGACCCGAGGAGGCGTCGACGACGACCCAGCCGCGCAGGCGCCTGCCCCGAGGGGCCAGGTGCTCGTGCAGCTCGTCGTCGCACACGCGCCCGACGCGCAGGTGCACGAAGTGCGGCGGCGTCTCCGTCCGGTCGTCGAGGACGAGGTCGACGACCAGCTCGTCGCCCTCGCGGGCCAGAGACACGTCGGCGACCGTGCCGTGGTGGTCGAGCACGACCGAGCCCGTCGCGCCCTCGAAGCCGAACCGCATGCCGAGCGCGAACTCGCCGGCGGTGAGCGCCGCGTCCACTCCCCCGTCGAGCCGGACCCGGTACAGGTGCGGTCGGTCCACCTCGTCCGCGTGGTCGAAGCCGAGGGCCCGTCCGGCGGGCGAGACGTCCGGCCGCGCAGAAGGGCTCGGCATGACCTGGAACACGCCGCGGTCGCCCATCCAGGGGCTCGGCAGGTGCGAGGTGGAGAAGGCCTGGATCGTCGGCCGGTTGTCGCTCGCCCGGTTGTGCTCGTGCCAGGAGTACGGCCAGTCGGACTTCGTCGCATCGGTCGTCGGCAGGCCGAGCACGCCGCCGTGCGGCACCGAGACGTGTGGTGCCGTGTTGCCGCGCGAGAACCGGCCGGAGGACTGCGTGCCCCGGGTGGTGCGCACGTGGTCGAGGGGCGTGGTCGGGTCGGCGGGACGCGGTGCGATCCCGACGGCGTCCACGAAGAGGACGAGGTCACGCGCCGCGGACCCCCTGGCCGTCACGACGACCCGCTCGACGACGCGGCCGACGCACGGGCCGAGGTCGACGGCGCGGAGGTTCCACTGGTCGACCCAGAGGCGCTCGGCGGCGGCCTGGTCGTCGGGGCCGAGCCGACCCCCGTACTGGTCGACCGCCCCCGGCACCTCGCTGAGCCAGGTGCCGTCGTCGAACTGGACGTCGACGGCCGCCGCCGTCGCGTCCCAGAGGCTGTCGAACGGCGCGTCGGCCCCGACGGGGCAGATCTGCCAGCTCAGCCGGTCGAGCTCGCCGACGGGGTGCCCGGTCGCGACGGGGAGGTCGGCCCGCACGAGCCCGTCGCCGGCGGCGACGTCGAGGCGCCAGGCCTCGAGCGACGTCGCGCCGACGCCCGCCCTCGCGGCGACCGGCGCCGACGGGCCTCCGTCGCGTCGGAGGAGGCCGAGCTCGACGAGGCCGGCCGGCCGGTCCGAGCCCGTCACGGGCGTGCGAGCCCGAAGCGCAGGGTCCGCACCTCGAAGCCGCCGAGGGCCAGCTCGACGGCCCCTCCCGCTCCGAGCTCGACCACCTCGGCAGGGTCACCGTCGCCGGCACCGGGCAGCACCTCCTCGAGCAACGAGACGGTCTGCACGCCGGTGACCTCGGCGTCGACCCGGACGGTCGCCCGGACACGGCGGCCGACCGGCTCCCAGAGCCGGACGACCAGGTCGCCCGACCGGTCGTCGGCGAGCTTGACGCTCGACACGAGGACGCCCTCCGACGCCGACACGAGGGGCTCGACGCCCCGCGCTCCCGTCGTCGTCGTCCGGTCGACGTTCATCCAGAGCCCCTCCGCCGTCGCGCCGGCGAGATCGGTGCCGATCACGAGGCCGAAGCGGTGCGTCTGCGTGCCCTGGTCGGTCGCCGGGTCGGGGAACCTCGGCGCCCGGAGCAGCGACAGGCGGACGGTGGTGCTGACGGCCCCGTCGGCGCTGTCCCGGGTGGTGTCGAAGCCGTAGCTCGAGTCGTTGACGAGGGCGACGCCGAAGCCGGGCTCGTCGACCAGCACGAAGCGGTGCATCGAGGTCTCGAACTTCGCCGCCTCCCACGAGGTGTTCACGTGGGTGGGTCGCCGGACGGCGCCGAACTGCGTCTCGGCGGTCGTGTGCTCGGCGCGGACGTCGAGCGGGAACGCGACCTTGAGGAACGTCTCGGTCTCGTGCCACTCGGTCTGCTGCGCCCACTCGAGGGTGCGACGACCCGGCGCGAGGGTCAGGGTCTGCACGACGGACGACGCCGAGAACGAGCGCCGGACGACGATGCGGGCTGTGCCGGTCTCATCGACCTGCGCCTCCATGCTGTCGAGCTCTCGCAGGTCGACGACCTTGTTGCGGTAGTACCGGTCGACGTCCCACGCGTCCCACATGTTCGGGAAGTCCTGGTGCAGCTGCAGCAGGCCGGCGACCTGGCCGGGCGCGACGGCGTCGCGTCCGGTCGTGAGGTCGACCGCCGAGACGACGAGCCCCTGCGCGTCCACCTCGACGCGGACCAGCTCGTTGGTGAGCACGTGGCCGCCGCCCTCGCGGGCCTCGAGCCCGACCGCCGGCACGTCGCGCGGCTCGACCACCCGGGCCGAGAAGGCGGCGACCCCGTCCCGGGCGACCGGTGACGAGTTGACCTCGATCTCGAGGTCGCCCTCGCCGACGAGGGCGGCCTGCGACCGCTCGACGATCGCCCGGGCCGCGGCCTCGACGCGGGCGTACTCCGCCACGGCCTCGCGGTGCACCCAGGCGATCGACGTGCCCGGCAGGATGTCGTGGAACTGGTGCAGCAGCACGGTCTGCCACAACGCGTCGAGCTCGTCGTACGGGTAGTCGGCACCGGTGCGCACCGCGGCGGCGGTCGCCCACAGCTCGGCCTCGACGAGGAGGTGCTCCGTGCGGCGGTTGCCCTGCTTGGTCTGGTGCTGCGAGGTCAGGGTCGCCCTGTGCAGCTCGAGGTACAGCTCGCCGACCCAGACGGGCGGGTCGACCAGCTCGCCCCTCGCCCGCTCGAAGAAGGCGTCCGGGTGTTCCCAGGCGACCCGCGCGCTGCCCTCGAGGTCGGCCAGCCGGGCGGCCTTGCCCGTCATCTCACGAGTGGTCCCTCCGCCGCCGTCGCCCCAGCCCACCGGCGCGATGGACCCGCTGGCGAGCCGGTTCTCGCGGAACTGCACCGACGCCTTGGCGACCTCGGCGCCGGACAGCTGCGAGTTGTAGGTGTCCATCGACGGGAAGTGCGAGAACGTGCGCGACCCGTCGATCCCCTCCCACTCGAAGGTGTGGTGGGGGAACTTGTTGACCTGGTTCCACGAGATCTTCTGGGTGAAGAACCACCGGAACCCGGCGCGGTTCATCAGCTGCGGCAGGGCCGGCGAGTACCCGAAGCTGTCGGGCAGCCAGACCCCGGCGGGGCGGATGCCGAACTCGCGCTCGAAGAAGCGCTGGCCCTGCGAGAACTGCCGCACGATCGACTCGCCCGCGGGCATGACCGTGTCGGACTCGACCCACATGCCGCCGAGCGGAAGGAACCTGCCCGCCTCGACGGCGGCGACGACGCGCGCCCACACCTCGGGGCGGTGCTCCTTGACCCAGGCGTACTGCTGGGCGCTCGACATGCCGTAGACGAAGTCGTCGGTCTGGTCGATCAGCTCGGTCACCGACGACGCGGTGCGGGCCACCTTGCGGATCGTCTCGCGCACCGGCCAGAGCCAGGCCGAGTCGATGTGCGCGTGCCCGACCGCCGAGATCCGGTGCGCCGACGCCTCGGCGGGCGAGGCGAGCACCGGTGCCAGGGCGGCCCGTGCGGCGGGCGCCGTCCCGGCGAGGTGCTGCAGGTCGAGCGCGTCGAGCGCGTCGTCGAGGGCCTGGAGCACGCGCATGCGCCGCGGCCCCTGCGGCAGCTCGGCCTGCAGCTCGAGCAGCACCTCGACGTCGAGGGCCAGCTCGTGCAGCTCGGACTCGAACAGGGCGAGGTCCATGCGACGGCTCGTGTAGAGCGGTCGCGGCGACGAGGTCCGGACGTCGCCCTCGTCGGTCGGCAGGAAGGGGTGGTAGTCGAGCAACACCGGGTTCGACGCGCACTCGACGAACCACTCGACCTCGTCGCCGGCCTCCGCCTCCTCGCTGACGAGCACCCACTGGTTGCGCGGGTTGATCGACTTCACCGGCGTGCCGTCGGCGCGGTAGACGAGGCCCTCGCACTGGAACCCGGGCATGTTGACGTCGAAGCCGAGGTCGACGACGGCCTCGACCCGACGGCCGGCCCACTCGGGCGGGACGGTGCCCCGCAGGCGGAACCAGGTCGTGCCCCAGGCCGCGCCCCACGGGGTGCCGACCTCGTAGGGCTCGTAGTCGAGCGCGAGCCCCTCGGTCGGCGGCACCGGTTCGCCCGGCAGCACGTGCCAGGCGACCTCGAGCGGGACCGACGTCGCGTGCACGGCCGGCACGATGCGCTCGTCGAGCACCCGGCGGGCGCGACCGGTGGTCAGGGGGATGTCGTCGTGCATGGTGGCCTCTCGCCGGGTGGGACGGATCTGGTCAGGTCGGGTCTCGGTCGTGCGGTCGGGGCATCTGCGTCGGTGATCCCTAGCAGACCACAGCTCACCGCAGCGTGGCGGGGTGCGCGACCGCCAGGGGGACGGATGCGCGCTCGGTCGTCCTGTGGAGGGTCCGCACTCCCCTGGCCTCGAGGAGGCGCCGGTCGCCGAGCCGGGACGCCAGCACCACCTGGGGCCCCCGCCCCGTGCTCTCCGCCACGCGCAGCCAGGCGGACGAGAACGCCCCGGCGGGGGCGCAGGAGGCCCGGTGCCCCGGCTCGGCGGAGCCGTCGGGGCCGACGTCGTCGAGCACCAGCGCGTCCGGCGCGGGGACGGGCGCCTGCCGATCCCTCAGCTCGGCGGCGACCTCGGCGAACCGCCGCCCGGTCGGCTTGAGCACCCCGTCGGCCGTGAAGAGCCCCAGGTCGTGCTCGAGGTCGGGGAAGTCGCTGAGCGTGCGGGACACGTCGTGCGAGCACCACCAGGTCACGCCCCAGACGCCCGGGGCGTCAGCCACGTGCCGCAGGGTGGCCTCGACGAAGTCGGGTCCGTCGGCGGCGGGCACGACGTTGGTCGGCGAGCCCACCTCCTGCAGCCAGTTCGGTCGCGACGCGTCGCGGTTCCACGCCGCGGCCAGCTGGACCAGGTACTCGGCGTGCCGCGCCGAGCCGGGGCCGAGCGGGCCCGCGAGCTGCGCCGCCCCGTTGAACACCCACGAGTGCGTCACCGTGAGGTCGCCGTGGTCGGCGGCGTGGGCCGGCTCGAACGGCTGCCGGTCGTCGTACCAGGCGGCGTCGTACATCGCGTGGGTGACCGACGCGACCCGACCCGAGGAGGCGCCGCCCGCCTCCTGCAGGCCCGTGCGCGCCGCGGTCGCCATCGTCTCGAGCCAGGCCGACGCCTCTCGGGCGTCGATCCGGTGCGGCGCCGGGTGCGGCGGACCGGCGAACTGGTTCAGCTCGTTGCCGATCGTGACGCCGAGCAGGGAGTCGCGGCCGCCGACCGCGCGGGCGAGGGCGCGGACGTAGTCGGCCGTGGAGGCGACGACGTCCGGGTCGGTGAAGAGGTTGCGCCGGTGCCAGCTCTCGAGCCACGACGGCACGAAGTCGAAGCTCGACAGGTGCCCCTGCACGGCGTCGACGCTGGCGTCGAGCCCGGCGGCGGCGGCCAGGTCGACGACCGTCGCGACGTCGTCGAGCCCGCGCTGCCGGATCAGCGTGCGGTTCGGCTGGACGAGCGGCCACACCGGGAACACCCGGACGTGGTCGACGCCGAGCGACGCGATCTGCTCGAGGTCGCGGGCGACGGCGTCGACGTCGAAGTCGAGCCACGAGTGGAACCAGCCCTGGGAGGGCGTGTAGTTGACCCCGAACCGCATCAGCCCTTCACGCCTCCCTCTTCGAGCCCCTTGAAGAAGAAGCGCTGCAGCACCGCGAAGACGATCGCGATCGGGATGAACGCGATCATCGTGCCGGCGGCGATGAGCCGCTGGTCGTTGCTGAAGGTGCCGGCGAGGTACTGCAGGCCGATCGTCAGGGTGAAGTTGTCGGGCGTCGTCAGCACGATCAGCGGCCAGAGGAAGTCGTCCCAGGCGCCGATGAAGGAGAAGATCGCGACCACGGCGATCGTGCCGCGGACGGCGGGCAGCGCGATGAGGCGGAGGCGCTGCCAGGCGTTCGCGCCGTCCATCACGGCCGCCTGGTCGATCTCGTCGGGGATCTGCCGGAACGCGTTGAACATCAGCAGCACGTTGAGGGCGGCGATCATGCCCGGCAGCGCGACGCCCACGAGGGTGTCGGCGAGGCCGAGGTCGCGGATCGTGAGGAACTGCGACACGATCGTCACCTCGCCGGGCAGCACCAGGGTCGCCAGGAACAGCCCGAGCACGATCCCCCGGCCCGTGAACCGCAGCCGTGCGATCGCGAAGCCGGCGAGCGTCGCGAAGATCACGTTGCCGCCGACGTCGATCGCCGCCACGACCAACGAGTTGCCGATGTAGCTGAAGACGGGGATCGCGTCGGCGACCTTCAGGTAGTTCTCGATGGTCGGCTGCGACGGGACGAAGCTCGGCGACCGCGTGTAGATGTCCTCGCCGCTGCCCTTGAGCGAGGTGGAGAACTGCCACAGGAACGGGCCGATGCAGATGACGAGCACGAAGAGCAGCAGGGCGTAGCGGAGCACCCGCTCGCCGACCCCCATCGAGTCGATGCCGCGTCGTCGCCGACGGCCTCGTGCCTGCCGGGGCGGGACGCCGTCGGGGCTCGGGGCGGCAGCGCCCCGGGCGCCGTCGAGCACGGGCTCGGGCGTGGTCGTCGTCGTGCTCATCGGTCTGCCTTGCTGTTGATGCGGGCGAGGGCGATCATCGGCACGAGCGTGACGACGAAGAGCAGCAGGCTGAGCGCGGAGGCGTAGCCCAGGTTGCCGGTGAAGCCGCGGGCGTACTGCTGGATGAGCATGACCAGCGACTGCACCTGGCCACCGGGCCCGCCGGTGCCGTTCGTGAGGATGAACAGCTCGGAGAACACCCGGAGCGCCGAGACGCAGACGAGGATCGCGATCAGGGTCATCGCGCCGCGCACGCCGGGGACGGTGACGCTGAAGAAGCGCCGGATCGCCCCGGCCCCGTCGATCGCCGCGGCCTCGTGCAGTTCTTTGCCCACGTTCCCGAGGGCGGCCAGGTAGATGATCATGTAGTACCCGAGTCCCTTCCAGACCGTGAGGCTGATGGCGCTGAAGAGCAGCAGCCACCGGTCGGTCAGGAAGGGCAGCGGGCCCTGGATCACCTGCAGGGCCTGCGCCATCTCGTTGATGATGCCGCGGTCGTCGAGGATCCAGGTCCAGATGAGGCCGACGACGACCGCCGACGCGATGACCGGGGTGTAGAAGGCGGTGCGGAAGAACGCGATGCCCGGCATGTTCTTCTCGACGAGGGTCGCGATGAACAACGGCAGCAGCGTCAGCAACGGCAGGCAGACCGCCATGTAGACGACGCTGTTGAGCAGCGCCAGCCAGACCTGCGGGTCGCCCAGCAGGGTCTCGAAGTTCTGCACCCCGACGAAGTCCGTCACTCCCCCGAGGGGGCTCGCGTTCGTGAACGACAACCTCACGGTGTTGATCGACGGCCAGAGGCTGAAGACCAGCAGCCACAGCAGGGCCGGCCCGACCAGCAGCCAGGGGGTGAACCAGCGGTTCGCTCTCATGACGACCTGCTCCGACTAGCCGTTGGCCAGGAGCTGGTTCATCTTCTGCTGGGCGGTGTCGAGCGCCTCCTGGGCCGTGACGTCGCCCTTCATCGCCAGCGCGATCTGCTGGTCGAGGAACTGCGTCATGGCCGAGTTGGCCTCGACCGGCGAGAGGTTCTCCGCCGTCTTCAGCGACTCGAAGGCAAGCGCCCTCGCCTCGCCGTCGACGGTGCCGTCATCCTCGGAGAAGTACGGGTCGGACGCCGATGCGGTCGTCGACGGGAACACGTTGACGATGTGGCCGAACGCGTTCTGGTTCTCCTCGTTCGTCATGAACGCGGCGAACGCGGTGGCCGTCGCGAGCTCCTCGCTCGTCGCCGAGACGCTGAGCCCCTGCACGTAGAGCGGCGGGGTGTCGAGCGCGGGCGAGACGACGACCTGGCCGTCGAGGCTCGGGTTGTTGGTGACGAAGTCGCTCAGCGACGACGCGCCTCCTGTGGTCCAGGCCACCTTGGCCTGGGTGAACAGGGTCGAGTTGCCGAGGTACTCGCTGGTGAGGACCGACGGGGGCAGGTAGCCCTCCTGGTAGGCCTTCGCGTAGCGGTCGATCAGGTCGGCCGAGGCGTCGTCGTCGGCGAACACGAACTCCGAGCCGTCGTCGCTGACGACCTGGGCGCCGGCGAGGCTGAAGTCGCTGAGGCCGGGCTTGCGGCTCATCAGGTAGTCGTCGGGGCAGGCCTCGTTCATCGTGGCGGCCTGGGCGAAGAGCTCGTCGGTGTCGGCGGGCACCTTCGTGGAGTCGAGGCCGCAGGCGTCCATCCGGGCGGCGTTCCAGTAGTTGACGTCGGTGTTGAGGTACCAGGGGTAGCCGTAGACCCCGTCGACGCCGTTGTACTCGTAGGCGTCGAGCGCCCCCGGGACGTAGGTGTCGTCGAGGGAGTCGTCCGCCTGCGAGATGTCGTAGAGGAACCCGCGCTTCGCGAGGGGCAGCGCGATGTCGGGCGGCAGGTTGACCACGTCGGGCAGCGTGCCCGAGCTGGCCTGGCTCAGCACCTTCTCGGCGTAGCCGTCCCCCGGCTGGTCGACGAGCTTCACCTCGGTGCCGGGGTTGGCCTCCTCGAACGCCGTGGCGACGCCCTCGAGGTAATCCGTGTAGGTGGGCGTCAGCGACCAGGTCTGCACCGTGATGGTGCCGTCGACGGGCCCGTCGACGTCGCCGCCCGCGGCGCCGCCGGCACCCCCGGAGCAACCGGAGAGGACGAGCGCGGAGGCGGCGGCGACGGCCGCGACGACGAGTGCGGGTCGCCTGCCGGGGGCAGGGAAGCGTCGGGAGGTGGGGGTGGAGATGATCTGCATGACGTCGGACTCCTTCGTTCGCGGTCGTGCGGTGAGGCGCTGAAGCGGTACAGGCGACGGAGCCCGGTCGAGCTCCATCGCGGGCCGGTGTCGTCATCGTGCTGCACTAAAGCGCTATAGTCAAGCCCTCGTCCTGCATGATGAGCCCATGACCGTTCCGGAGGACCGCCCGTGACCCAGCCCCGGCGCGCCACCATCGGCGACATCGCCGCCAGGGCCGGCGTCTCGATCGGCGCCGTCTCGTTCGCCCTCAACGACCGCCCGGGCGTCTCGGCCGAGACCCGGAGCCGCGTCAAGGCGATCGCGGCCGAGCTGGGCTGGCGGCCGCACACCGCCGCCCGTGCCCTCAGCGGCGCCCGGGCCGACGCGGTCGGCTTCGTCCTCAATCGGCCCGCGCGGGCCCTCGGCACCGAGTCGTTCTTCGGCGACCTCATCTCGGGCATCCAGCTGGGGCTGACGAGCGCGGGAGGCGGCGGCCGCGACGGCTCCGCACCCACCTCGCACGTGGCGCTGAACCTCCTCGTGGCGCGCGACCTCGACGAGGAGGTCGAGGTCTACCGCGAGTGGTGGAGCGGCCACCGGGTCGACGGGGTCCTCGTGATCGACCCCCGGGAGGACGACCCGCGCCTCCGTCTGCTCGAGTCGATCGGCATGCCGTTCGTCGTCATCGGGTCGCATCCCTCGACCACCGGCACGGGCCCGTCCGTCTGGATCGACGACGTCGCGGCGGCCGACACCCTCTTCGGCTACCTGCACGCGCTCGGCCACCGTCGCTTCGCCCACGTCGCCGGCCGTGCCGAGTTCGAGCACACGGCGCTGCGGCAGGCCGCCCTCGTCGGGTTCGCGCGCTCGGCGGGGCTCGAGATGGCCGAGACGATCACCACCGACTACTCGGCCGCGGCGGCCGCCGACGCGACCCGGCGCCTGCTCTCGCTGCCGGTGCGCCCGAGCGTGATCGTCTACGACAACGACGTCCTCGCGGTCTCCGGTCTCGGGGTGGCCGCCGAGATGGGGGTGGACGTCCCCGGCGACCTGTCGGTCGCCTCCTTCGACGACTCGGTGATGGCCCAGCTCGTGCGGCCGGCGCTCACGACCCTGACCCGCGACACGGTCGAGCTCGGCGAGCGCGCCACCCGCCTGCTGCTCGATCAGCTCGCGTCGTCGGAGCGCCTCGCGTCCCGCCCCGGGCCCGCGCTGACGTTGACCGTGCGCGCGTCGACGGCGCCGCCGCGGCGCTGAACGCGCGGCGAGGCGCGGCGCTCGCCCGCACGTCGCACGTCGCACTGCGCTCGCGCCGGGCACGCGCGACACCCCTGATCGTGCAGCACACCCTCGGATTCGGGGGTGTGCTGCACGATCAGGGGTGCGGCGCGAGGCGGGGCTCGCCGGGCCGCGCGCCGCGGGGCGGGCCCAGGCTCAGCGCAGCTCGACCTCGACGCTGACCACGCGGGCGTCGTCGAGCCCGACGAGGTGCACCGGCCCGGTGATCGCGAGCGCCGCCTCCGTCTCGCGCTCGGCGCACGAGGCACCGACCCAGAGCTCGACGGCACCGGGCTCGACCACGCGCCGCATCCGGCGGTCGCTGAACGCGAGGCGCTGCGTGGGCACGCGGAACGTCACCCGCGCCTCCTGCCCCGGCTCGAGCTCGACCCGGGCGTAGCCGAGCAGCTGCGCGACCGGACGGGTCACCGAGGCGACGACGTCGTGCGCGTAGAGCTGCACCACGTCGGCGCCGGCCCGGCCGCCCGTGTTCCGCACCGTCACGGTCGCGGTGAACGCGCCTCCGGCGGGCACGTAGCCTGAGCCCGCGCCCGCATCCGAGCCCTCGACGACCAGCCCCGACCGCTCGAAGGTCGTGTACGAGAGGCCGTGGCCGAACGGCAGCACGGGGGTGCTGTCGGCGCTCGTCACCTCGCTCGGGCCGCCGAGCGGCGGGTGCAGGTACGAGAAGGGCTGTGCGCCGGCCGACCGCGGCAGCGAGACGGGCAGTCGGCCCGACGGCACGACGCTGCCCGAGAGCACGCCGGCGATCGCGGGGCCGCCCTCCTCCCCCGGGAAGAACGCCTGGACGACCGCCGCCGGGGCGCTCGGACCGGAGACGGCCCAGCCGATGGCGTAGGGACGACCCGACAGCACGACCAGCACGACCGGGGTGCCGGAGGCGACGACCGCCTCCACGAGGTCGCGCTGCGGCCCCGGCAGCTCGAGGCTCTCGACGTCGTTGCCCTCGCCGACGGTGCCGCGGCCGAAGAGCCCGGCGCGGTCGCCGACGACGACGACGGCGACGTCGGAGGCGGCCGCCTCGCGGACGGCCTCGTCGATGCCCGAGCGGGCGCCTGCGTCGAGAGCGCCCTCGACCTCGCAGCCGGGCACGACGACGAGCTCGGCGGCGGGCAGCTCGGCCCGGAGCGCCTCCGCCACGGTCGGCACCGCGATGCCCGTGGGCACCCCCGGGTGGTGCGCCAGCACGTGGTTCACGAACGAGTAGCAGCCCATCAGCGCCTCGGCGCTGTCGGCGTTCGGGCCGATGAGGGCGACACGGGCCGGGCCCGCGCTCGGGCCGACGTCGACACCGGAGCCCCCGCCACCGCCACTGCCCCCGCCCAGGGGCAGGACCCCGTCGTTCGTGAGGAGAACGACCGACTCGTCGGCCAGGCGGCGCGCGACCGCGCGGTGCGCCGGGCTGTCGAGGTCGATCTCGGTCGGCGGCCCGGCTGCCTCCGCGGCGTCGAGCGCGGCCTCGTCGAGCAGGCCGAGCTCCTCCTTCTCCGCGAGCACGCGGGCGACGGCGAGGTCGACCAGCGTCTCGTCGACCAGCCCGGCCCGCACGCGCTCGGCGAGCGGGGCGAGGTAGGCGTCGCCGGTGGGCAGCTCGACGTCGATGCCCGCCTCGAGGGCGAGCGCGGCGGCCTCGCCGCGGTCGGCGGCGACGGCGTGCATGACCTCGAGGAACGCCACCGCGAAGTAGTCGGAGACGACGACGCCGTCGAAGCCCCACTCCCCCCGCAGCAGGTCGGTCAGGTACTCGGGCGTCGACCCGACGGGCACCCCGTCGACCTCGGCGTACGAGTTCATCACCGAGCGCACCCCGCCGTCGCGCACGGCCATCTCGAACGGCGGCAGCAGCACGTCGGCGAGGTAGCGCGGCCCGACGTTCGCAGGGGCGTGGTTGCGGCCCGCGTCCGAGAGCGAGTAGCCGACGAAGTGCTTGAGCGTGGCGTGCACCCCGGCCGACTGCAGGCCGCGCACGTACGCGGTGCCGATGGTGCCCACGACGTACGGGTCCTCGGCGATGCACTCGTCGACGCGCCCCCACCGCGGGTCGCGGACCACGTCGAGCACCGGCGCGAGGCCCTGGTGCACGCCGAGCTCGCGCATGGAGCCGCCGATCAGCGCCGCCATCCGCTCCACGAGGTCGGGATCGAAGGAGGCGCCCCACGCGAGCGGCGTCGGGAACGTCGCGGCCTGCCAGGCGGCGAGGCCCGTCAGGCACTCCTCGTGCACGATCGCCGGGATGCCGAGACGCGTCTCGGTGCGCAGACGGCGCTGCTCCTCCCACAGCCAGGAGGCGCGCTGCACCGGGTCGACCGGTCGCGTCCCGTAGACCCGGGTCAGGTGCCCCAGGCCGTGCTCGGTCGCCGCCCCGTAGTCGTCGCTGGGGGTCATCGCGCCCTGCATCGGCGCCACGGCGCCGCCGCCCTGGTCGACCCACCAGCCGACGAGCTGGGCCAGCTTCTCGTCGAGCGACATGTCGTCGAGGAGGCGGCGGACGCGGTCGCTGAGGACGAGACCGGTCGCGCTCGTCGCGGCCCGCGCCTCCTCGGCTCGACCGTCGGGTCGGCCTTTGTCGCCGGGACGACCCGTCGTGTGCTGCATCTCGATGGTCATCCCTTCACCGCCCCCGTCAGGCCGCCGACGATGCGACGCTCGAACAGGCTGAAGAAGATCAGCGCGGGCAGCATCGACAGCGCCGTGAAGGCGAGCACCCGGGCCGTGTCGACCGAGTACTGCGACGAGAACGCCTGCACGCCGAGCGGCAGGGTGAACGTCGACGGGTCGTTGAGGATGAACAGCGGCAGCAGGTACGAGTTCCACGCGCCGATGAACGCGAGGATGCCGACCGTGATGACGCCCGGCAGCGACAGGCGCACGACCATGCGGAAGAAGAAGCCGAGTCGGCTGCAGCCGTCGATGAACGCGGCCTCCTCGATCTCGTCGGGGATCGCCCGCAGGAACGGCACGAGGATGATGATCGTCGTCGGCAGCGCGAACGCGATCTGCGGCAGGATCACCCCGGCCAGCGAGTTCGTCAGCCCCAGGTCGCGGATCACGAGGTAGAGCGGCGTGATGGCGACGGTCATCGGGAACATCAGCCCGGCGGCGAAGAGCGCGTAGAGCACCCCTCGCCCGGCGAACCGGTAGCGCGCCAGCACGTAGCTCGCGGCGAGTCCGAGGGCGACCGTGCCGATCGTGGTGGCGCCGGCCGAGATCAGCGAGTTGCCGACCTGCCGCCAGAAGGTGCCGCCGGTCAGCACGTCGAGGTAGTTGCCGACCTGCCAGGGGCTCGGGAACCCGGAGGGGTCGGTCGTGATCTGCGCGTTGGTGCGGAAGCCGCCGATCACGATGAACGCCACGGGGGCGAGCATCGCCACGATGACGACCGCCGCGACCACGTACGCGACGCCGCGTCCCGGGTCGGCGATGCCGCGCCTCCTGCGGGTCGGCCGGTCGGCCGTGGACCGGGGCGTGCGCGTCGGTGCGCCCGCGCCTCCGCCGTCCGGGCCCGCCGCGCCGCGGGGGCGGGCGGGCAGGGTGCTCGCGGTCATGACTCGTCTCCTGACGTGGTGAGGGCGCCGGCCGTGTCGCGCCGCAGCACGAAGCGCTGGTAGACGAGGGCGACGACGAGCGAGATGAGGAACAGCACGACGGCGACGGCGTTGCCGTAGCCGTAGCTGCCCGAGGTGCGGCCGTTGGCGACCATGTACGTCGCCATCGTCGAGGTGCCGGCGGTGGCCGCGATGTACTGGCCCCAGATGATGTAGACGAGGTCGAACAGCTGCAGCGAGCCGATGATCGACAGGAACGCCCAGATGCGCAGGGTCGGGCCGAGCAGCGGCAGCGTGATGCGGCGCTGGATCTGCCACCAGCTCGCGCCGTCGATCGCCGCCGCCTCGCTGAGCTCCTCGGGCACGCCCTGCAGGCCGGCGAGGAACAGGATCACGGCGAAGCCGACGTACTTCCAGGTGATGATGACGAGCAGCGTCCAGATGGCGATGCTCGGGTCGGCGAGCCAGTCCTGCGTGAAGGCGCCGAGGCCGACCTTCGTCAGCACGTCGTTGACGGCGCCGCTGCCCTGGAGCATGAGGCTCCAGCCGGTGCCGACGACGACCTCGCTGATCACGTAGGGCACGAAGATGAGCACCCGGATCAGCGACTGCCCGCGCAGCTTGCGGTTGAGCAGCAGGGCCAGGCCGATCGCGACCGGCCCCTGCAGCACCAGCGAGAGCACCACGATCGTGGCGTTGTGGCGCAGGGCGTCGAGGAACGTCGTGTCCTGGAAGATCGTCAGGTAGTTGCGGAACCCGACGAAGTCGGTCGGCGGGCCGAAGCCCTGCCAGCTGAAGAAGCCGTAGTAGGCGGCCATCACGATCGGGAAGACCACGAAGGCCAGGAAGACCACGAGGGCCGGGCCGACCAACAGCGCGATCTCGAGGCCTCGGGCGCCACGCCCCTGCCGGGACACGGCCCGGGAGGCCGCCGGGGGCGAGGCGACTGCCTCGCCCCCGGCGGTGGCGTGAGCCCCGGCTGGTGCGGCGGGCCGCACGGGGGGTTCGCGGAGGCTCACGAGGGGCCTACGCCTTCTTGGCGGCCGCGTCGACGGCGTCCACGAACTCCTGCGGCGTGCCGTCGCCCGACAGCAGGTCGACCACGGCGACGTTCATCGCGTTGCCGACGTTGAGGCCGTAGACGGTGTCGAGCCACTGCGAGACGAACGGGGCGTCGTTGTAGGCGGCCAGCACCTCCTGCAGGTAGGGCTCGGTGACGGCCTGCTGGGCCACCGTGTTCACCGGAGGCGCGTTGAAGGCCTTGTAGTACGCCTCCTGCACGTCGGGGGTGGCCAGGTAGTTCAGGAAGTCGACGCACGAGTCGGGTGCGCCGGCCGAGCACGAGTACCCGTCGACGCCGCCCATGATCGCGCCGGGCTCGCCGTCGCCGCCGTCGGTCGCGGGGAACGGGAACCAGCCGAGGTCGGGCAGCGGCTTCGCGTCGGGCGTGAGCGAGGCGATGACGCCCGGGTCCCACGCGCCCATCAGCTCCATGCCGGCCTGCTTGTTGGCGATGAGGCCGGCCGAGCTGCCGGCGCCCTGCTGCGCGGCCGTGGTGAGGAAGCCCTCGTTGAAGGGCTCGGTGTCGCGGAAGTCGGCGAGGTCCTGCGCCGCGTCGACCCAGCACGGGTCGCTGAAGTCGCGGTCGGTCGCGGCCTGCTCCAGGGTGTCGCTGCTGCAGGCTCGCAGGGCGAAGAAGAAGTACCAGTGCGCGGCGGGCCAGGCGTCCTTGCCGCCGAGGGCGACGGGCTGGGTGCCCGAGTCCTTCAGCGCCGTGACGGCGTCGTCGAGCTCGTCGATCGTCGTCGGGGGCGTCGTGATGCCGGCCGCGTCGAAGACGTCCTGGCTGTACCAGAAGCCGCCGGGCAGCACCGCGATCGGCATCGAGTAGACCTTGCCGTCGATCGAGCCGGCCCCGAAGGTGCCCTCGCTGATGTCGGCGCGGGCGTCGTCGGAGATGCCGTCGGTGATGTCCTTGACCTGGCCGGCCTGGACCATGGCCTGGAGCTTGCCGCCGCCGCGCTGCAGGAACACGTCGGGGGCGTCGCCCGAGTTGAGGGCGGTCTGCAGCTTGCTGTCGAAGTCCTCGTTCTGCACGGTCTGGACGTCGATCGCGACGTCCGGGTTCGCCTTCGTGAAGTCGGCCGCCGCCTTCGTCCAGAAGTCCTGGCCGGGGCCCGTGGTGGAGTTCTGCCACAGGGTGAGGGTGCCGTCGTCGGCGCCGCCTCCGCCGCCGCCTGCGCTGCAGCCGGTCAGCAGCCCGGCTCCCATCAGCAGGGCTGCGGACCCTGCCAGGAGTCGTCGGGTCGTCATCGTCTTGCTCGCCATCGTTGCCACCTGTTCCTCGTCGTTGAGCGGCCGTGGTCGGCCCGTGACGCAGCGCTCCGATGTGCTGCGTCGGACCAGTGTCAGAAATGGCCGGGAGGGTGTCAAACGTTTTCGAAAACCATTTCGACGGCGCTAGGCTCGCGCTCGTGAACGCCCGTCCGACCATCCACGACGTCGCCGCGGCGGCGGGCGTCTCGCTCGCGACCGTGTCGAAGGCGGTGAACGGCCGGTACGGGGTCTCCCCCGAGACGACGGCCAAGGTGATGGCCGTCGTCGACGCCCTCGGCTACGAGTCGAGCCTCGTCGCCAGCAGCATGCGGGCCCGCCGCACCGGCGTGATCGGCGTGCTCGTGGCCGACTTCGAGCCGTTCAGCTCGGAGGTGCTCAAGGGCGTCGGCACCGCCGTGCGCCAGCTCGGCGCCGAGTACGACCTGCTGGCCTACAGCGGCGCGCACCAGGGCGGTGCCGACGGCTGGGAGCGGCGCTCGCTCAGCCGCCTCAGCGGAACCCTCATCGACGGGGCGATCCTCGTCACCCCGTCGGTCCTGACGACCACCACGAGCGTGCCGGTCGTCGCGGTCGACCCGCACAAGGGGCGCGCCGACCTGCCGAGCGTCGAGGCCGACAGCCGAGGAGGCGCGGTGCAGGCGGTCGAGCACCTCGTCTCCCTGGGGCACCGGCGCATCGGGTTCCTCGCCGGGCGGCCCGACCTGCGCTCCGCGTCGCTGCGCGAGGCCGGCTACGCGGACGCGCTCCGCTCGGCGGGCATCGTGCGCGACCCCGCGCTGACCCGCGACGGCGACTTCGAGATGGGCGCCGCACGCCGGGCCGCCCGAGAGCTGCTCGACGTCAGGCCGGCCGACCGCCCGACCGGTGTGTTCGCGGCCAACGACCTGTCCGCGATCGCCGTGCTGCGCACGGCCCACGAGCTCGGCCTGCGCGTGCCCGACGACCTCAGCCTCGTCGGGTTCGACGACATCCCCGAGGCGTCACGGGAGCAGCCCGCGCTGACGACCGTGCGCCAGCCGATGCACCGGCTCGGGACCGTCGCCACGACGATGCTGTTCACGCTGCTCGAGGGCGGGGTCATCGACCGGCCCGAGGTGCAGCTGCCGACGAAGCTCGTCGTCCGCGGCACGACGGGGCCGGTGCCGGCGCCTTCGCCCGCATAGCTGTGGCACGGGCCTGTCTCACGATGCAGGAACTGGTCGCCACGATCTCCTGCATCGTGCACGACTCAGGACGCAGACTCCCCCCGTTGCGCGGATCAGGACCCGTCTTCCTGAATGAGGAGAGGGGAGAAGGGCGCGGGGACGGCGAAGGCCCCCGCCGCAGAGCGACGGGGGCCTTCGGGTGCTGCGGGTCGAGTCAGCGCTTGGCGCCGCGACGACCGGTGATGAGGCCCCAGATGAGCAGGACGACGATGGCGCCGACGATGGCGATGAGCCAGCTCTGGATGGAGAAGAAGCCGTCGTAGCCGACGCCGAACACGGCGCCGCCGATCCAGCCGCCGATGAGGGCGCCGATCACGCCGAGCACGAGGGTGGCGAGCCATCCGCCGCCCTGACGGCCGGGGAGGATGAGCTTGGCGATAGCGCCGGCGATGAGGCCGAGGAGGATGAAGGCGAGGAAGCCCATGATGAGCCCTTTCTTAAGAAGGTGAGGGGCCGCTTCGGGGCAGGCGACCCGAGGTCGACCACCAGCTTGCTCCCAGCCGGGCG
>Ga0308167_1001689_pt1 | contig 23936 bp, 28 predicted proteins | sample PhyCR1_2_FD_202138 | JGI IMG/M metagenome (GOLD analysis project Ga0308167, IMG submission 202138) | Phyllosphere microbial communities from UC Gill Tract Community Farm, Albany, California, United States - DLSLRC.R1 | ecosystem: Host-associated > Plants > Phyllosphere > Unclassified | place... | reverse complement strand
TGATGGTGCGAGGGTTAACCACGCCCGAGAAGCGAATGAACTCCGTGCCCTGATTAATGGCGATCTGTTTCTCGCCCACCACGTGCAGGTTGCCGTTCGACAACACCTGATCCACGGTGACGGTAATGGTGCCGGTAAAGGTGTTGTTAGCGGATGCGCCACCTTTACCTGCGAAATCGTTTTTGCCTTCGGCGCCAAAGTTGGCTTTTTCACCACCGGCCCCAACCAGCCCTGCCAGCCCGGTCGGAACCGCGCTTAAGCCGAAGCTGTTGCTGCCATCACGACTGGCATTCGCCGAGGAGCTTTTGCTGGCGCTGACGTTTTCCTGCAGCGTAATCGTCAGGGTGTCGCCAATGTTACGTGGGCGACGATCTTCAAACAGCGGCTGATAGCCGTAGTTGAGTGGCGCGACGCCCTGGAAAATCGAACCGTTAACCACCGGTGGCGCGGACGGCATCGGCTGCGCCGTCGTCGCCCCTTCTACCAGCGGTGTACGCGGTACCAGTGCACAACCGTTAAGGGTTAGCAGCAGCGAGGCGACTAACCAATGTCCAGGCTTGAGAATCTGTTGCTTCGCCACGGAGTCACGACCTTATCTGTGTCTGTTCTGCAGGCCAGCCGGAACTGGCCCTGTTGGGGATTAAAGCTGAGTCAGTTTCGCCAGCATCTGATCGGAAGTACTGATCGCTTTGCTGTTGATTTCGTAAGCGCGCTGAGTCTGGATCATCGTTACCAGCTCTTCTGCCACGTTGACGTTCGAGGTTTCGGTATAGCCCTGATAAAGCAGACCGGCGCCGTTCTGGCCTGGCGTGCTGTCAGTTGGCGCACCCGAAGCCTGCGTTTCCTGATAGAGGTTTTCACCCACGCTATCGAGACCGGCATCGTTCATAAAGGTGCTCAGGGTCAGCTGGCCGACCTGAGTCGCCTGCGCCTGGCCCTGCTGCGTCACGCTCACCACCCCGTCACGCGCCACGGTAATGCTGGTGGCGTTGGCCGGAATCGTGATGCCGGGCTGCACCGGGAAGCCAGAGTTGGTCACCAGCTGACCGTTCTGATCGACCTGGAACGCGCCGTCACGGGTATAGGCAGAAGTGCCATCCGGCATCTGAATCTGGAAATAACCCTGACCATTAATGGCGATATCTTTTGAGTTGCTGGTCTGCGACAGGTTGCCCTGCGTATGCAGACGCTCAGTGGTGACCGGACGAACACCGGTACCAATCTGCAGGCCGGACGGCAGCGTGGTCTGTTCAGACGACTGGGTGCCGGGCTGACGCATGGTCTGATACATCAGATCTTCAAACACCGCACGCGAACGCTTAAAGCCGTTGGTGCTGACGTTTGCCAGGTTGTTGGCAATCACGTCCATGTTCATCTGCTGCGCATCAAGACCGGTTTTAGCGATCCATAAAGAACGAATCATGTTGTTATCCTCGCGCCTTAGCTGCTCATGTTCAGCAACTGGTTGGCTTTTTGTTCGTTTTCATCAACGTTTGTGATGACTTTCATCTGCATCTCAAAACGTCGGGCGTTGGCGATCATGTCGACCATGGTTTCAACCGGCTTAACGTTGCTGCCTTCCAGCACACCCGGCATCACCTGCATGGTAGCGTCAGCCTGCAACGCCGCGCCGCGGGTGTTCTGAGTGGCTGCCGTCGGGCGGAACATGCCGTCATCGCTGCGCTGCAACTCCTGACCGGTGGCCCGCACCAGCTTGAGCTTACCCAGCTGGACCGTGGCATTCGGTGCATCGCCGGCATTCAGGCCGGTGATTGAACCGTCAGCGGCAATGGTGATTTCCGATCCCTGTGGGATCACAATCGGACCGCCATCGCCCATTACAGGATTGCCCTGAATCGTCAGCGTCCCGTTCGGGCTGATTTGCATGTTGCCGTTGCGGGTATAAGCTTCGCTGCCGTCAGCAGTACGCACCGCCAGCCAGCCATCCTGCTGTACCGCGACGTCGAGTGGGCGCTCGGTGTAATCCATCGAGCCCTGACTCATATCGGCGCCCGGCGTGGACGCGGTCACCAGCGTGCGGGTTGGCAGTGACCAGCCATTGACCGGCACTGCGCGCAACGCATTAAGCTGCGCACGAAAGCCTGGCGTTGAGGCGTTGGCGAGGTTGCTGGCGGTGACCGCCTGCTGATCCAGCGTCTGGCTGGCCGCGCCCATAGCGGTATATATCGCGTGATCCATAAAGCAATCCTGTTAGCGAATTAACGTAAGTTAACCAGCGTGTTAAGAATCTGGTCCTGAGTTTTGATGGTCTGCGCATTCGCCTGATAGTTACGCTGCGCCACAATCATGTTCACCAGCTCTTTACTCATGTCGACGTTAGAAGCTTCCAGCGCGCCAGCGGTCAGAGAACCGAAGGTGCCGGTGTTCGCCAGACCAATTGCTGCCTGACCGGAGGCATTCGACGCCGACCAGACGTTGTCGCCCTGTGACTGCAGGCCTTCCGGGTTAGAGAAGCTCGCCAGCACGATCTGACCCAGCAACTGGGTTTTCTGGTTGGAGTAGGTGCCGGTGATGGTGCCGTCATCGTTAATGGCGTAGCTGGTCAGATCGCCAGGCGCATAACCGTCCTGGGTCGGGCTGCCGAAAGTGGTGGCACCGGTGTTCTGCTGCAGGCTGCCCAGCATGCTCAGGGTGATCGGCTGGTTAGCTACTGCACCGTTGGCTGCGGTAGTCTGGCCGGCTGCCGGCACGTTCAGGGTTAACCCGACGGTGCCATCAGTACTGCTGCTGACAACAGCGCCGGTCGCATCCAGCTTGTCCATGCGGGTCAGCTTGCCGCTGGTGTCGAACGCCATTTTGAAGTCACCCGCAGATGAACCGGTGTTGGCATCAATCGCGTGCACGGTCCAGCTGTTGCTGGCAGTGTCTTTGACAAAGTACATGTCGAGCGCGTGATCGTTACCCTGCGAGTCATAGACGGTCGCCGTGGTCTTCTTGTTGTAGCTGTCGGCGTTAGCAGTTGAGAACGTCGTCACTGTCGGTGCGGTGTCGGTCGAGTTCAGGTTCGCGACCAGGCCAGTGGTGGTGGTTGCGCGAGCCGGCATCTGCTCGGTCGGAATGCTGATCGCCACCGGGTTAGCACCCGCCTGGATAGTCGCTGGCGAGCCGCTGGCCGGATAACCGGTCACGTTCAGGCCCTGGGTGTTGATCAGGTTACGGTTAGCATCCAGCGTGAACTGGCCATTACGTGAGTAATAAACCGCGCCGCTGGTGTCGGTCATACGGAAGAAACCGTTGCCGCTCAGGGCGACGTCGAGGCCGCGGCTGGTGGTGGTGGTCGAACCGTCGTTAAAGTTCTGGATCACTGCCGCCACTTTGGTACCGAGGCCGACGTTAGAACCGGCGAACATATCAGCAAAGGCGATGGTGCTCGATTTAAAACCCGCTGTCGCGGAGTTGGCGATGTTGTTGCCGATGACATCAAGGTTACTTGAGGCAGCGCCAAGGCCGCTGACCGCTTGGGAAAATGACATGTGTGTGTCTCCTGTCTACAGGTTAATCAGAGAATCTGACGTACTTCGTCAAGGGAAGCGGAGCCCATGGTGCCGAGATCCAGTTTTGTGGTGTCGTTCGCGGTACTCACCCCATTGACGTAGGCGTAGTTAAGCGGTTGTGCCACCAGTTGTGTGCTGCCATTGCTTGCGGCAATCGCAACGCTGTATTTACCGTCTGGCGCGGTTGAACCGTCGCTCAGTTTGCCGTCCCACGAGAAGGTATGAACACCCGCGCTCAGTGCGCCGAGGTCAACGGTATCGATCACCGTGCCATTCGCATCTTTAATCGTGGCGGCGGTAGCAGTGGACGCCGAGGTCAGTTCAACCCCAAATGGCGTGGTCGTGCCGCTGCCAACCAGAACCTGAGAGCCGTTAACCATCACGCCGTGCCCAATCAGGGTCGAGCTTTGCAGCGACTGGCTGGTGCTGATCTGGCCGGAAATCGATCCCAGCGTGGTATTGAGTTTTTCAATCCCGCTCAGGGTGTTGATCTGTGCCAGCTGGGTGGTGAGCTGGCTGTTGTCCATCGGATTGGTGGGATCCTGGTTCTGTAACTGGGTCACCAGCATGGTCAGGAACTGATTCTGCAGATCCTGCGCGCTGTTGCCGGTGCCACTGGTGCTGGAGGAGCTGAGGACCGTAGGGTCCAGCTTCTCATTAACGCCTACCGCGATAGCCATAATTGTTCTCCGTTATTGCCCGATCGTCAGGGTTTTCATCATCATCGACTTCACGGTGTTGAGGACTTCAACGTTCGCCTGGTAACTGCGTGACGCTGACATGGTGTTGACGGTCTCAGAGACCACATCCACGTTGGGCATTTTGACGTAGCCTTTGGCATCGGCCATCGGGTTACCCGGGTCATACACCAGTTTGGCGGGGGTCGGATCGTCCACCACCTTCGCCACTTTCACGCCGCCGGTGGCTGCGCCAGGCGCAGCATCGGTCTGGAATACCACCTGTTTGGCGACATAAGGTTGCCCATCCGGGCCGGTTACGCTGTCGGCGTTGGCCAGGTTACTGGCACTGACGTTTAATCGCTGTGATTGCGCGGTCATCGCTGAGCCGGCAATGTCAAAAATGTTCAGCAAGGCCATAATTATTGCCCTTGTAACACGCTCATCATGCCTTTGATCTGGCTACTGATAAGGGTGAGATCGGTTTGATATTTCAGGCTGTTATCCGCGAACTGAGTACGTTCACGGTCCATATCTACAGTGTTGCCGTCGGCGGCTGGCTGATCGGGAATGCGATAGAGCATGTCCATCGACGGTGCCGAGTTGGTCTGCGCTTCAATGTGGCGAGCTGACGTGACTTTTAACGCCATGCTGCTGCCTTCCGCACGACCATTGGCCATCACCCGACTCAGCTCGCTGGCAAAGTCGATATCCCGGGCCTGATAACCAGGGGTATCGGCGTTGGCAATGTTTGACGCCAGGATCTCCTGACGTTGAGCACGCAGGTTGAGGGCTTCCGTACCAAATTTCAGCGCCGCATCCAGTTTGTCGAGCATGGTTCCTCCGCGAATGAGAATTTCGAGCTGGCAGCTTAATTTGGAAAAGCAAGAGGTGATCGTCTGAATAAGGCCAAAAACCCACGCTATTTTGGCTCTTGAATATTTTTTGCTGCGCGTACACTCGTTGCCATCATCAGTGAGGAAAAGCACCATGCGTGGATATCAAACCCTGCTGGCCAGTCTGCTGGTCCTGATCGCCCTGCCGGTTACGGCCGGCGATCTCAGTGCACAACTGAACCAATTTTTTAAAGCGCGTGACCCCCAGCATGCCGACGGCATGACCGTGGTGGTCCGCACGCCGCAGGCCCAGTGGCCCGATTGCGACGCGCCGAAATTTACCCTGCCGGGCAACAGCCGCCTGTGGGGCAACATGAGCGTAGCCGCCAACTGCGGTGAGAATCGCCGCTACATTCAGGTGCAGGTGCAGGTCACCGGACCTTACCTGGTCGCAAACCGGCTGTTAACGCGCGGCAGCAGCGTCAGTGCGGCTGATTTCAGCCTGCAGACGGGCCGGCTCGATACCCTGCCGGCGCGTGCGCTGCTGAACGATGAGGCGGTAGCGGATGCCGTGGTGCTGCGTGACATCCAGCCGGGACAGCCGATTAATCCGTCGATGCTGCGTCAGCCGTGGCGGGTGAAGGCGGGTCAGAGCGTGATGGTGATTGCCAGTGGTGACGGTTTTGACGCCAGCGGCGAGGGTAAGGCACTGAACAATGCCACCCAGTCTCAGTGGGTGCGGGTGCGGATGGGAAATGGGCAGGTTGTCAGCGGTCGGGTGCGGGATGATGGGAATATTCTTATAACACTATAAAGCGTTAAAGAAGCCAGTTGTTCTGCCGATAGAAGAATCAACTAAGCAATTACGCTATTCTGATTCAGGTGGCAGACTCCCCTGACCGTACAGGAGCCCGAATATGAGCATCGACAGAACGCAACCGCTGAAACCCGCCAGCACCGTACAGAGCCGCGACACCAGCGAGCCCGCCAGCACCAAAGTGCGTCAAAGCACCACGCCGGCGGCCAGCACGCCAGCCGCCGCCCAGGTTAGCCTGAGCAGCGCGCAGTCACAGCTGATGCAGCCAGGCAGCCAGGACATCAACGTCCAGCGGGTTGAACAACTGAAAACCGCCATTCGTAATGGCGAACTTAAAATGGATACCGGCAAGATCGCCGACGCGCTGATTGCCGACACTAAGGCGTATTTAGAGGGTAACTAGTCCCCATGAGTAACTTGCTGACCACATTAGATAAGATGCAGGATGTGCTGGCATCGCTGTCAACCTTGCTGGAAGAAGAGCAGCAGCAGTTGGCAGCCGGAAACATTAACAGCAACCTGTTGCAGCGTATCACTGAAGATAAAGGTGCGCTGCTCAGTACGCTTAACTATCTGGATGAGATGCGCCGTACCGCCGAGCAAAGCCTGGCAACGTCGGCACCTTATCGTGGTCAGAGCGACATGGCGAGCCGCTGGCAACGTATTCAGCAGCACACCCGTCGCCTGCAGGATGCCAACGTGCATAATGGCCTGCTGCTGCAACATCAGATTCGTTACACCCAGGATGCGCTGGAGGTGCTGAAGCCGCACCAGACCCAGGCGTTTTATGGTCCCGACGGGATGGGTAAAGGCCAGGCCACACTCAGCCGTAAAGCCTGACGACTGACTGAGCAAAAAAAATCCCGCCAGCTTGCGGGATTTTTTGTATGCCTGTTTTTTATCAGACTGTTGTGCGTCGCGCATAATCGCGCAGCCGGAAGCCGAGCAGCCCGAGCGTCACGAAGTAAGCGCCGCCCCCGACCGCACACACCGCCGCCAGTCGCAGCAGCCGCCACAGCATCGAACCCTGTTCCCAGGCTGGCATCCACTGCAGCATCGCAAACAGCGCCGCCGCCATCGCCAGCACCGCAATCAGCAGACGAACCAGAAACCCTGTCCAGCCGGGCTGGGGCATAAAGATCTGCTTTTTACGCAGTTGCCAGTAGAGCAGTGCCGCATTGAGACAGGCCGCGAGCCCAATCGACAGCGACAAACCGGCATGCTTCAGCGGACCAATAAACGCCAGGTTCATCAGCTGAGTCATAATCAGGGTAACAATCGCGATCTTAACCGGCGTTTTGATGTCCTGCCGCGAGTAAAAGCCCGGTGCCAGCACTTTGACCACAATTAAGCCCATCAGCCCGACGGAATAAGCGATCAGCGCCCGCTGGGTCATCGCCGCATCAAAGGCGGTAAACTTACCGTACTGGAACAGCGCTACGGTCAGCGGGCCAGAGAGCATCCCCAGCGCCACCGCACTCGGCAGCGCCAGCAAAAAGCAGAGGCGTAAGCCCCAGTCCATCAGCCGGGAATATTCATCGTGATTACCGCTGGCAAAACTTTTGGCCAGCGAAGGCAGCAGGATGGTGCCCAGCGCCACGCCGAGCACGCCGGACGGAAATTCCATCAGCCGGTCAGCGTAATACATCCACGAGACCGATCCTGATACCAGAAAGGAGGCGAAAATGGTGTTGATGATCAGCGAGATCTGGCTGACCGAGACACCGAGAATCGCCGGTCCCATCTGACGCATGACCCGCCAGACGCCAGCATCACGCAGGTTCAGGCGCGGCAGCACCAGCATGCCGAGCTTTTTCAGGTGCGGCAGCTGATAACCAAGCTGCAGCACGCCGCCTGCCACCACCGCCCACGCCAGCGCCATCACCGGCGGATGGAAATGCGGTGCAGCAAACAGCGCGAAACCAATCATGCTGATATTCAGCAGGGTCGGGGCAAACGCCGGAACCGAGAAGCGGTTCCAGGTGTTCAGCACTGCACCCGCCAGCGAGGCGAGCGAAATCAGCATGATATAAGGAAAGGTCACCCGCAGCAGCGAACTGGTCAGCGCGAACTTATCGGCGCTGTCGGCAAAGCCCGGCGCCGTGACCATAATCACCCACGGCGCGGCGATCATCCCCGCCACCGTGACCAGCGCCAGCGCCAGCGTCAGCAGTCCGGAGACGTAGGCGAGGAACAGCCGCGTCGCTTCATCGCCCTGCTTACTCTTGTATTCCGCCAGAATCGGCACAAACGCCTGTGAGAAGGCGCCTTCTGCAAAGATACGCCGTAAAAGATTGGGCAACTTAAAGGCGACGAAAAATGCATCGGTCGCCATTCCGGCGCCAAACACCCTGGCCACAATGGCATCTCGGGCAAAGCCCAGTACGCGGGAAAACAGGGTCATGGAACTGACCGCTGCCAGCGATTTCAACAAATTCATAATTGACGGCGCATCCTGAAAAGAATCGGCAAAATGAGAGACTTAGCGCGGGCATCCGGATGATGCCCGGCGATAGTCTACTGCCACGGCGGGAAATGACCAGCACGGAGTGTTACAAGGCATTATTGTTGAGTGGCGTCACGCCACAGTTTTTCCACCACGCGCTGCGCCAGCAGGGCCTGTTCACCGCTGGTTTCGGGCATCGTCTGATTTTGCACGCACTGGATAAAATGGTGTGCCGCGCCGCTGAAACCGCGCTGCACCAGATGACTTTGCCAGGCGGGCGGCGGCGCGATCAGCAGGCCGCCTGCGGTTTCCTCCTGCCAGTCGCGCATTTCGCTGATATCGATGCATTTGCGCTCACACACCGCGCTGACCCGCTCACGCTGGCTGCCGGCACGCCGGTGCATGCTGGTGGTGATCGGCACGCCGCCCACGTTAAAGTGGTGTTCCGCGTAAAGCATCTCTCCCTGCGCAGTGGTGGCAATGCGCCCCTGCACTTCACTAAACGGCTGACCACCGAGCCACAGCGCGGTATCCACCACGTGCAGATAGTCATCCAGCAGGGTAAAACGCAGATCGTGCGGTCCGACGCTGTCGCTGCGGTGCTTTTCAATCCGCAACGAGGCGACGCTGCCCATCTCAGCTTTAAGCTGCTGATAGCGTGGAGCAAAGCGACGATTAAAACCCACCATCAATTTGCGCTGCTGCTGGCCGGCAAGCTCAACCAGCGCTTCCGCCTGATCGAGGGTTTCCGCCAGCGGCTTATCGACGCAGACATCTTTGCCGGCCAGCAGCAGCGTCCTGACCACCTGATAGTGGCTCGCGGTGCTGCTGTGGACGAACACCGCATCGCAGGCGGCGGCCAGTTCGTCAATCGAGCTGAAACAGCGGATGCGAAAACTGTCGCAGACTGGCCGGGCTTTGGCCTGATTGGGCGAAAAAGCCCCCACCAGCGTCCAGTCAGTCGCCGCCGACAACACCGGCAGCCAGGCTTTCTGCGCGATGCCGCCCAGTCCCACCACGCCAATACGTAACGTCATTTCAGCTCTCCGTTTGCAGCAGTTGGGTGAGTTGCGCCTGCAGTTGCGCCACCTGATGTTCCAGCGCCGTGACGCGTGCAGCCAGCTCGCCCGGCTCTGCGGCGTCACTCTCGTGTGGCAATTCCGCCTCATCGCTCAGCAGATGGATAAAACGGTGTTCGCGCCGACCCGGTTCCCGCGGCAGACGCATCACCGTGGCGCTGTCATCACGCTGCTGCAGCGCGTTGAGCGTCTGTTCCACCTCACTAACGTCGGTAAATTCATGCAGACGTCCGCTACGGGTACGCAGTTCACCCGGCGTCTGGGCACCGCGCAACAGCAGCAGTGTCAGCACCGCCACTTCCGCGCTGTTAAGCTTTAGCGTGCCAAAGGCGGAGTTGCAGAAGCGCTGAGCATATTTAACTACCCGCTGGCCCGATGCGCTGCTGGCGGTCACCAGATGCAATTTTTCCAGCTGATCGAGCTGATTTTGCACCCCGGTCTCGCTCAGGTTCATTACCGGCTCACGGTTCGATTTCTGATTACAGGCGCTGACCACCGCATTCAGGGAGAGCGGATACTGTTCCGGCGTCGTGACCTCTTTCTCCAGCAGACAGCCCAACACGCGCAACGCCTGCGCCGACAACGTCAATTTCATGCTGACTCCTTGTTATTATCCACGCCGATCAGACGTCCATTCCCGCCAGGTTAATGCCGTCAGGACGTGATCCTGCCAGCGGCCGTCGATCAACAGATAATCTTTGGCGTAACCCTCTTTTTCGAATCCGAGCCGCGCCAGCAAATCACCGCTGCGCTGGTTGTGTGGCATGTAGTTGGCCATGATGCGGTGGATATGCTGCTGACGCTGCATATAGCGGATAGCCGACTGCAGCGCTTCAAACATCATGCCCTGCCCCTGCCATTTCTCGCCGAGTGAGTAGCCCAGATAACAGGCGTGGAACGAGCCGCGCAACACGTTGCTGAAATTAGCCACGCCGCGCACCTCGGTTTCATCGCTGTCCATCAGAATGAAATAGAATGCCGATCCCTGCTTATGCATATCGGTAATCAGCCCTAGACGCGCCTGCCAGCCTGAGGGATAGCAGTGGCTTTCATCGCGCACCGGCTCCCACGGCTTTAAAAACAGGCGGTTTTCTGCGTAATAATCTGCCAGCCGCCAGGCATCACGCTCGTGAACCAGACGGACCACCAGCCGGTCGGTGGTTAATCGCACCCTTGGCGCGGCAGAACGATAGCCAAACATCCTGACTCCTGAAATCAAAGGCTGATAAAGATGAGCCGTAATTACCCTGCTTTCACTATAACCGTCGCCTGGGCTGCGGTAAAACGTTACCCGCGATCAAGCTGCAAACACCTTGATTTTGCTCTAATATCGCCATTGATTTTGACGGTGATTACCGGCCCGGACCCGCGCTGACGCCGATCGGTTCCGCATCCGGCGCGGGTGGGTTTGCCCTGCCGCTTAATCTCTTCCATACTTTTTGGCGAGTCCGAAAACAGGATGAATTGATTCATGCTGTCAACAAAGGAGATCAGGATGAAGCTGTATATCTATGAACACTGCCCTTTCTGCGTTAAGGCGCGGATGATTTTCGGCCTGAAAAATCTGCCGGTTGAGCTGGTGGTGATGCTCAATGACGACGAAGAGACGCCCAAACGGCTGATCGGTCAGAAAATGGCCCCGATCCTGCAAAAACAGGATGGCAGCGCCATGCCGGAGAGCATGGATATCGTGCATTATATCGATCGACTGGAGGGCGAACCGCTGATCACCGGCGCCCTCAATCCGGCCATCGCTGACTGGCTGCGCCACATGAACGGCTATGTTAACAAACTGCTGTTACCGCGCATCGCCGAGGCCCCTTTTGCAGAATTTGCCACACCGGAAGCGCGCGACTATTTCCGCAGCAAAAAGCAGGCCAGCATTGGAGATTTCACCGAGCTGAAAAGCCATGCTGCCGGGATGATCAAAAATGTCAGCGGCGATCTGCGCCAGCTCGATAAATTAATTGTTCAGCCTAATGCGGTGAACGGTGAACTCTCTGAGGATGATTTTAACCTGTTCCCGCTGCTGCGCTCGCTGACGCTGGTTGCCGGTATCGACTGGCCGGCCAGAGTCGCAGAATACCGCGATAACATGGCCAAGCAAACCCAGGTCAATCTGCTCTCCTCGATCGCCCAGTAACCCCTAACGGATGAGAAACCGAACGCGTTTCTCATCCCTTTCCTGATGACACCTGAGATGCATTCAGGCACGCTATGCGCTGTTCAATTAGCTTCGTCATTTAGGATGAATATCGATGAAAAAGGGTTTTTCCGGCCTTGCCGCTCTGTTACTGGTGCTGCTGGTTAGCGGCTGTAATCAACTGACGCAGTACACCATCAGCGAACAGGAAGTGAATCAGGCGCTGCAAAAGCACAATAACTATGAAAAAGATATCGGGCTCTCCGGACTGGTTAATGCCCATATCGTGCTCAATAATCTCACCAGCCAGATTGGCCGCGAAGAGCCGGGCAAAGTGACACTTTCCGGTAACGCGAAGATCAATGTTACCTCCCTCTTTGGGCCACAGCAGGCCGATATGCAGCTGAAGATGCGCGCTCAGCCGGTGTTCGATCAGCAGCAGGGCGCCATCTATCTGCGCGATCTGGAGATTGTTGATGCGCAGGTCACACCGGAAAAAATGGCCTCGATCATCAAGACGCTGACGCCTTATCTGAATCAGTCGCTGAAAAGTTATTTCGATCAGAAACCGGCTTACGTGCTGAGTACCGATCGCAGTAAAGGTGAGTCGCTGGCGAAGAAATTTGCCAAAGGCCTGGAAGTGAAACCGGGTGAGCTGGTGATCCCGTTTACTGACTGATCAACCGCCGCGCCTGACGGCGCGGATTTTCATCCGGCTGCAAAAAGCAGGTGCAAACGGTTGCCTGAATCCTTATGCTTAGACCCCGGCCTAAACGTGCCTTTCGTTTCCTTTCTGCCGGAGCCTCATTAATGACTGCACAACCTCAGCAACTTACTATCCGCCGCCCTGACGACTGGCATATTCATCTGCGTGACGATGAAATGCTTAAAACGGTGCTGCCGTATACCAGCGCGGTGAATGGTCGTGCCATTGTGATGCCCAATCTGGTGCCGCCGGTGACCAGCGTGGCGGCAGGTGAAGCCTACCGCGATCGGATTCTGGCGGCGCTGCCCGCTGACCACGCCTTCACACCGCTGATGACCTGCTATCTCACCGATTCGCTTGACCCGGATGAGCTGGAACGCGGCTTCACTGCCGGCCTGTTTACCGCCGCCAAACTTTATCCGGCGCATGCCACCACTAACTCCAGCCACGGCGTTACCAACATCGCCGCCATCGCCAGCGTACTGGAGCGGATGCAGCGACTCGGTATGCCGCTGCTGGTGCACGGTGAAGTTACCGATGCTCACATTGATATTTTCGATCGCGAGGCGCGCTTTATTGAGACGGTGATGATGCCGCTTCGCCAGCAGTTTCCGGCACTGAAAGTGGTGATGGAGCATATCACCACCCGTGAAGCAGCGGAGTACGTTGCCGCGGCCGATGAGACGCTGGGCGCGACCATCACCCCGCAGCATCTGATGTTTAACCGCAATCACATGCTGGTCGGCGGGATCCGTCCACACCTCTATTGCCTGCCAATCCTCAAGCGCAATGTGCATCAGGAGGCGCTACGCAAGGTGGTGGCCAGCGGCCATCCCCGCTTCTTCCTCGGCACCGATACCGCGCCGCACCTGCGTCACCTGAAAGAAGCGAGCTGCGGCTGCGCCGGCGTCTTCAGTGCGCCGACGTCGTTAGCGGCCTACGCCACGGTATTTGAAGAGCTGGATGCGCTGTCGCATTTTGAAGCATTCTGCTCTGAAAACGGTCCACGCTTTTACGGCCTGCCGCTCAACGACAGCCGCATCACGCTGGTACGTGAATCGTGGCAGGTGCCAGAGAGCATTGCACTCGGCGCGCATTCGCTGGTGCCGTTCCTCGCCGGTGAGACGCTGAACTGGCGTATCGCATAATTTCGCTTGCCTCCAGCCTGTTGATACTGTAAATATATACAGTATCTTATCTGGAGGCTCCCATGCGTGTTGAAATTACCGTATCGAATACCCGACCTCTTCCTGCGGGCGCGATAGAAGCGTTGAGCGACGAGCTGTCGCGCCGCATTGACGAACAGTTCCCGGACAGCACCAATCAGGTTAAAGTGCGCTACGCCAGTGCCAATAACCTGAGCGTGCTGGGCGGGGGCAAAGAGACTCGCGATCAGATCAGCGAAATCCTGCAGCAAACGTGGGAAAGCGCTGACGACTGGTTCATTACCGATTAACCGCCTCTGTGCTGTTTTTACCGGGTTTCGCCACCCGGTTTTTTTATCTTTTCTCCCCTCTCGCACTTCCCTATTCCTGCATCTAGACTCTGAATGATCAATGCCCTATCCTTGCGCTCGTCATGCATAACAGGAGGTGCGATACCATGACTACTGATAAACCGGAAGAGGCGATGACCTTTGGTGAGTTGTTAGCACTGATTGGTGATCAGCAACGTCGGCTGACGGTGCTGGAAAATGCCTTTTCCAGTCTGATTTTCTGTCTTGACGATCGTGCCAGTCAGTTGCTGGTGCACAATCTGTCGCTGGAAGCCCTAAACCAGAACCATGATGAGCAACTGCAACAGCATTTTGCCCGTCTGGCTGAAGCGCTGCAAAAGCGCGGTGGCGGCATCGCACCGGAAACTCCGGCGCTTTAACCGCAGCCCCAGGCTCTCTCCCTCGCGTTTCTGGTCCTGAAGAATCACTGATTAAAATGCCTGATCGTCAGGCATTTTATTTTTTCATCCGCCACCTTTTAAACACAAATATTCTGTGAGAAGCTGAGTGCAGGCATTTTTTCATCAGTAATAGCCCGCTTTACTGTTATAATAGTTTCGCTATTGGAATAAAAAAGCCGCATTGAACCTCATCATGCACTTCGTTTAACGAGTAATAAGGAGGTTATAATGGACAGAAGAAAAGATGTGATTCAGACCCATCCACTGGTGGGTTGGGATATCAGTACCGTTGACAGTTATGATGCCATGATGATCCGCCTGCACTCGTTATCGTCGCAGGATCAAAAAGAAGAAGAAGCGGATGTTGGCCCGACCTACTGGCTGACAACGGATGTGGCAAGGCAGTTCATCTCGATCCTCGAAGCGGGTATCGCTAAGATTGAATCAGCCGAGCAAGTAGAACGACTCCTTAAGAAGCACTAATTCCTGCCACATCAAAGAGGCGCCCTCAGGGGTGCCTTTTTCGTTTCTGTTTCTGTTATGCTTTTGATTATCTGTCTTTTTCAGGAGCAGGGTTACCATGATTTATGATCTTATCGTTGTCGGCAGCGGCTCAGTGGGCGCGGCGGCGGGCTACTATGCAACCCAGGCGGGCCTGTCGGTTTTGATGATCGACAGCGCTCATCCGCCGCACAATCAGGGTACGCATCACGGTGAAAGCCGGCTGATTCGCCACGCATACGGTGAAGGCGAACGTTATGTCCCGCTGGTGCTGCGCGCGCAGACCCTGTGGGATGAGCTGGAACAGCACGCCGGTGAACGTATCATGCACCGCAGCGGCGTGCTGAACCTGGCACCGATTCAGTCAGCGTTTATTCAGAACGTTATCGACAGCGCCAGGCAATGGCAGCTGAACATTGAGGTGATGCAGCCTGATGAGGTGCGCAAGCGCTGGCCGCAGATCAACGTACCCGAAGGCTATCTGGGCGTCTTTGAGCCGCAGTCGGGCTACCTCAAATGCGAACAGGCGGTCCGCAGCTGGATCAAGCTGGCAGAACAGGCAGGCTGTGCCCAGCTGTTTAACTGCCCGGTGTCCGGGATTGGGCGCGACGGCGATCTGCAACAGGTGACCACGCTAGACGGCATTTACCGTGGCCGCAAGATGCTGATCAGTGCCGGCACCTGGGTCGGCAAACTGGTGCCCAACCTGCCGGTTGCGCCGACCCGTAAGGTATTTGCCTGGTATCAGGCGGATGGTCGCTACAGCGAGAACAACAAGTTCCCGGGCTTTACCGTTGAAATGGCGGATGGCAGCCAGTTTTACGGTTTCCCGGCGGATAACAACGCGCTGAAAGTGGGACGTCATGATGGTGGCCAGTTGATGCAGCAGCCTGAAGATCGCAAACCCTTTGGCACCGTTGCGGCAGATGGCAGCGAAGCGTTTGGTTTCCTGCGTCAGTTTTTGCCGGGTGTTGGCGTGTGTCTGCACGGCGAAGCCTGTAGTTACGACTTCAGTCCGGACGAAGATTTTATTATTGATACGCTGCCAGACGAACCGAATCGGTTACTGATTACCGGTTTAAGCGGCCACGGCTTCAAATTCGCCAGCGTACTGGGCGAACTGGCAGCCGAGTTTGCTCAGCAAAAACCGTTCTCGTTTGATATTTCCCCCTTCCGGCTTTCGCGTTTCTGACTCTTGTTGCGGGTGGTATCGTCTGATAGCACCCGACTGACAAAAATTGAAGAAAATTGAATATTACTGACATTCACAGCCTGATTAATTCGCACTGAAAGTGAATTAAGCGCTTTTTTGATTGACGTATCACGCGGTGAAAATAACTTATTCAGTAATATTGCGCATCTGTCGCGATTTTAATTCACCCTTTTCACTATCCCGACAGAAAGTTATAGAAGCGTAAGGTCGATTGCTTTTATATTTCATAATGTAGATGCTTATTTCAGATTATTTCACCTGAATAAACAGACTATGTTACGAAATACCCCTCATCAGTTTGGTCTGATCGCCGTGCTGCTGCACTGGTCGATGGCGCTGGTTATCTATGCCATGTTTGCGCTGGGATTATGGATGGTCGGACTCGGTTATTACGATAGCTGGTATCACGATGCGCCGGAAATCCATAAAAGTATTGGCGTGATCCTGTTGCTGACATTAGTGATTCGCCTGTTGTGGCGAATTATTTCACCGCCGCCTCAGCCGTTAAGCAGTTATTCCCCACCGGTGCGGATCGGGTCGATGGTTGCGCACTGGCTGCTCTATACGCTGCTGTTGGCCATCCTGCTCAGCGGCTATTTCATCTCCACCGCCGATGGCAAGCCGATTGCGGTATTCAACCTGTTTTCTCTGCCGGCCGTTCTGAGTGGCGCAGGCGCACAGGCCGATCTGGCTGGCGATATCCACCTGTGGCTGGCCTGGACGGTGGTGATCCTGTCGCTGCTGCACGGTCTGGCGGCGTTAAAACATCACTTTATCGATCGCGATACCACCTTAAAACGGATGTCAGGTTTGCGCATCCCTTTACCCGCTGAAAAGGAGAAGTAATATGCTAAAGAAGACGCTACTGGCCATGACGGGCGCCAGCCTGCTGCTGGGTTCACTGACCGCTAACGCCGCTGAGTATAAAATTGATAAAGAAGGCCAGCATGCCTTTATTCAGTTTCGTATTCAGCATTTAGGCTACAGCTGGCTGTACGGCACCTTTAAGGATTTTGACGGCCGCTTTAGCTTTGATGAGAGTAACCCTTCAGCCGATAAAGTCGACGTCACCATTAACACCAACAGTATTGATACCAATCACGCTGAACGTGACAAGCATCTGCGCAGTGCGGATTTCCTGAACGTCGGCAAAAATCCACAGGCCAGCTTCAAATCAACCTCAGTGAAAAAAGAGGGTGATGAGCTGGAAATTACAGGCGATCTGACGCTGAATGGCGTTACCAAACCGGTTACGCTGGAAGCGAAACTGCTGGGTGAAGGCAAAGATCCGTGGGGGGGATATCGCGCAGGCTTTGAAGCCGAGGGTGAAATTACGCTGAAAGATTTTAATATTACCAAAGATCTCGGCCCGGCCTCGCAAAAGGTTCAGCTGATGATTTCGGTAGAAGGTGTGCGTCAGTAAACGGCTAAACCGCCTGAAGCCGGGCTTCAGGCGGGATCACTTATTTTTTAACCGGTGACGGGATGGTCATGTTTAACAGGCCACGCGACTTGTTAAAGATCTTATTGCCGTTTTCACGCCCGGCGCGACGGGCACGCTGCTCTTCCGGCGACAGTTTTGCCTCTTCCTGACACAGCGGGCTACAGCAGTTCTCAAACTTCTCTGCGCAGCTTTTACACTGAATAAACAGCAGATGGCAGCCATCGTTGACGCAGTTGACGTGGGTGTCGCACGGCTCACCGCACTGATGACAGTTCGACAGCACATCATCAGAAATCCGCTCGCCCATCCGCTCGTCAAAGACAAAGTTTTTACCTTTGAATCGGACCGGTAACCCCTGCTCACGAGCACGGCGGGCATACTCGATAATGCCACCTTCAACGTGGTAAACATCTTCAAAACCGTTATGACGCATCCAGGCGCTGGCTTTCTCACAGCGAATTCCCCCGGTGCAGTACATCACGATCTTTTTGTCTTTTTTATCCTGCAGCATATCAACCGCCATCGGCAGCTGGTCGCGGAAGGTGTCGGCCGGCACTTCCAGCGCGTTATCAAAGCGTCCGACTTCATATTCGTAATGGTTACGCATATCAACGAACACTGCATCCGGATCGTCCAGCATGGCGTTCACTTCTGCGGCTTTGAGGTATTGCCCCACATCGCTGGCATCGAACGTGCCGTCAGCAATGCCGTCTGCCACAATCCGGTCACGGACTTTCAGGCGCAGCACCCAGAAGGATTTACCGTCGTCGTCCAGCGCAACGTTCATTCGCAGATTATTCAGCGCCGGATCAAAGCCGTAAAGATAGGCTTTCATCTTTTCATACTGGCTGGCGGGAACGCTGATCTGGGCGTTAATCCCTTCATGCGCAACGTAAACCCGGCCAAACACCTTCAGGGCGGTCAGACCAAGATAGAGCGCATCGCGAAACGCTTTAGGATCGGCGATCTGGAAGTACTTATAAAAAGAGACAGTGGTGCGCGGCTCGGTTTCAGCCAGCATGCGCGCCTTCAGCTCTTTATTGGAAACGAGGTTATGTAACACTGGCATGGTGTTCGTTCCTGTCATCAATAGAAGAAATTTAGCGCGCACATGATACCTGATTTCAACGGGATGCAAAGACCACCGGCCAAATTGATCGCCGGTTGGCTGTTTTTCCCGCACTGCCGGCTCGCTTATAATACTTACCGGGTGAATTGCCGCCGACAGTAATATTTATGCGCAGGATAAAAACTGGCACAATAGTGAAAATCAACGAGATATCAGCACCGCACGGTGCGCGACGCAGGAAAAAACAATTTCACATGACCCAGTTGCCTCAATTTTCACGAGAACTGCTTCACCCCCGCTATTGGTTAACCTGGTTGGGCGTGTTCTTCCTTTATCTTTTGGTGCTACTTCCTTATCCCCTGCTTTATGTGCTTGGCTGTAATATTGGCCGTATTGGCATGCGCTTTATGAAGCGACGCGTCAACATCGCACGCCGTAATCTGGAATTAAGCTTTCCGGATATGCCGCCCAACGATCGTGAAGCGATGGTTAAGCACAACTTCGAATCCGTCGGCATGGGCTTGATTGAAACCGGCATGGCATGGTTCTGGCCCGACTGGCGGATTAACAAATGGCATAAACCTTCTGGCTTAGAGCACATTCAGCAGGCGCGCGACACTCAGCGCGGCGTGCTGTTGATTGGTATGCACTTTCTGACGCTGGAGATTGGCGCCCGCATGTTTGGTATCCATAACCCGGGCATCGGCGTCTATCGGCCGAACGACAATAAGCTGATTGACTGGCTGCAGGTGCATGGCCGGATGCGTTCCAACAAAAGCATGCTCGATCGTAAAGATCTCAAAGGGATGATTCGCGCCCTGAAGCGTGGCGATATCATCTGGTACGCGCCTGACCACGATTACGGTCCGCGCAGCAGCGTGTTTGTGCCGTTTTTTGGCGTCGACAAGGCAGCTACCACGGTCGGCACCCATCTGTTGATCCGCATGGGTAAACCGGCAGTGATTCCGTTTGTACCGCGCCGTCTGCCAGAAGGCCGTGGTTATGAACTGATGATTCTGCCTGATATTAGCGACAGCTTTACCCTGGCAAGTGAGGAAGAGACCGCTGCCCGGATGAATAAAGTGGTCGAGGAAGGCGTCTTACTGGCACCCGAACAGTATATGTGGCTGCACCGCCGCTTTAAGACCCGCCCGGAAGGGGAACCTTCACGCTATTAAGTTACCGGCGCTAAACGGTGGCAGTGATGCCGTTTAGCGCTTTTTTCGCTGTTTTCCTCCCCTGCTAAAACAATCCATTCCTCCCGCCAGCCCGCGCCGGTCCGATTACCGGTCCAGTGATTAATCAACGGCGCGCCAGAGTTTACTGATAACCGTGCGATATAATTAGCATCCTTAACCAATCCACCGGACATTATCTGCGCTGACGCCCTTTTAGCGGCCGGATAAATTAATTTCCCATTATTTTATTATATTCACTGGCGGTGCTGATTTATTTAAAAGCCAGGCCAATTCCTATTTAGCAAGGCTTAATCATTTCCCTCTGCTTATTAATCCAGTAAAATTAACTTAATTTACAAGCAATTGTAGCTACATCGCAGGTCATATTCCTTTTTACAAAATTTTAACGTCCTGATAGACCGTTATTGCATTTGAAGTTATGGGTGCTTGTCGGTAATTTCAGCTGTGACAGTTAGATGCTTAACTGCGAAGACAAAAAACATAAAAAGATGACACACAGCAACCTTCTTAGCAGGACTTATAATATGAATAACGGTCTCTACTATTATGTGACAATCAGCACCGATCAGGACAATTATCATGCGCTTCACCGGAAAGGATGCCGCCGGATGCCGGATAAAGAAGACATAATATTTATCGGCACCTTATATAATCTGAGTCAGGCATTATCGATCGCCCGCATTAACTTCAAAAAAGTTAAGCCCTGTATAAAATGCTGTATTCGCTACTCCGCACCGGTAATTCATGAATCGGTGCGCCCGGTCCTGCACTTCCCGCAAAAAGGAGTCTGACCGTGAATGGCGGGAAGTGCGTTATTTCCCGCCAATCAAACTGCCCCGCCCTTTCCCTCCGCCAGATTTCGTCTATTCTTCACTGAAATCAAATCAACCAGGCAAGGAGAAGAGCGATGAGCATGTACAGTACCTTAGAGGAAGCGATTGATGCTGCACGTGAAGAGTTTCTCGCTAACCACCCGGAACTTGAGGAAGGCGATGCATCGGTAAGCCAGTTTGGCCTGCAAAAATATGTCATGCAGGACGGTGATATTATGTGGCAGGCGGAGTTTCTGGCTGACGAAGGTGATGCGGGTGAATGCCTGCCGATTCGCAGCGGTGAAGCGGCCCAGGCGATTTTCGATGCTGACTTCGATGAGGTAGAACTGCGTCAGGAGTGGTTAGCGGAAAACACCCTGCACGAATGGGACGACGGTGAGTTCCAGCTGGAGCCGCCGCTGGATACCGAAGAAGGTGAAGCCGCTGCGCAAGAGTGGGAAGATGATAACAGCGACTCCGATCGCGGTTATTCGTAAGGACCGTGGCTGGCGTCGACCGGTAACAGCAGGGTGTCCACCACCAGCGACAGCGGCAGGTCAAGGATAGTCAATACCCGCCAGGCGCCGTCGCGCACATCCCACTGTACGCCCGGATAGTACTGATTACCGTGCCCCTGACCGGGCACGGTACGGCTGATAATACTGCCGCAGCCGCTCAGACAGATCACCGCCAGCGCTAACACACCTGTTTTCAGACACCGTTTCACCACTGATACCCGCCCTTTACAACCATTATCGTTATCCTGCGCTACGCGCTCTGTTGGCCCGATTTAGCCTGCCGCAACAGAGATCTCCCCTGCTGCTCTGACCGCAAATAACCGGCAAAAAAAAGCGGCATCGCTGCCGCTTTTTCATTTTACGCGTTTTTGACCAGCGCATTGGGGTTGAGGGTGAGTTTTTGATAACTCTCCACCCACTGATGATACTTCTCAGCGTTCTCCCACAGCCGGGTATGCACACGTGCCAGCACCACCGGATCGCTGATCAGCTGTAAGCGCTGTTCACGATTCAGTTTTTCTGGCGAATCGCTCAGCGCCTGATCGACGCGGCGATCGCGGGCATAGTCGAGCAACTGACTCTGCTTATGACGTGACGTCGCCAGTGCCGTCGCCAGCGCGTTAAACGCCGGATGGAACAGCGCGTGCATAAAGCCATTTTCCAGCGCCCGCTCACGGTTAAGCTGCAGGTAGTGATCGGTATCCACCAGCTCTTTTGGCGGCTCATACTCTTCCGGGATCAGGAACAGTCGGGCCTTCTTGCTCTTGATACCGATGGTTGCCCGGCTCGACATCACCGACACAAACGGCGACAGAATCAGCGAGAAGACAATCGGTGACAACCACCACAGGAAGTTGAGATCCAACAGTCCCATACCGATTGCCCACACCAGTCCCAGTGCCATCTGCGAACCGTGACGTTTAAACGCCTCGCTCCACGGCGTGGCATCATCGTCACGCTGTGGCGAATTCCATACCACTTCCCAGCCGAGGAAGGCGCTGACCACGAACACGGTGTGGAACAGCATGCGCACCGGTGCCAGCAGCACGGAGAACAGCATTTCCAGCATCAGCGAGATGAACAGACGGATCGCGCCACCGTAGGATTTCGCCCCCTTGCACCAGATTAATATCACGCTCAGCAGTTTCGGCAGGAACAGTAATATCAGCGTGGTGGAGAACAATGCTATCGCCAGTTCAGGACGCCACTGCGGCCACACCGGGAACAGCTGCCGCGGTTGCAGGAAGTAGGTCGGTTCCATCAGCGTATGCACCACCTGCAAGGCGGTAGAGAGCGCCAGGAACATGAACCACAGCGGTGCTGACAGATAAGACATCACACCGGTCAGGAACACCGCACGGTGAACCGGGTGCATCCCTTTCACCAGGAACAGTCGGAAGTTCATCAGGTTACCGTGGCACCAGCGACGGTCACGCTTCAGCTCATCCAGCAGGTTCGGTGGCAGCTCTTCATACGAGCCCGGCAGATCGTAGGCAATCCAGACGCCCCAGCCGGCACGGCGCATCAGCGCAGCTTCAACAAAGTCGTGCGACAGAATCGATCCGGCAAAGGAGCCTTCACCCGGTAACGGTGCCAGCGCACAGTGCTCGATAAACGGTTTCACCCGGATAATCGCGTTGTGCCCCCAGTAGTGGGATTCCCCCAGCTGCCAGAAGTGCAAGCCAGCGGTAAACAGCGGACCGTAAACGCGGGTGGCAAACTGCTGACAGCGCGCATACAGCGTGTCCATACCGGATGCTTTCGGCGACGACTGAATAATACCGGCGTTCGGGTTGGCTTCCATCATGCGAACCAGACCGGTCAGACATTCACCGCTCATGACGCTGTCGGCGTCCAGCACCACCATGTAGCTGTAGTTGCTGCCCCAGCGACGGCAGAAGTCATCGATGTTGCCGCTTTTACGCTTCACACGACGACGACGACGACGATAGAAAATCTTGCCCGCACCGCCGACGTCACGCACCAGCTCCATCCAGGCTTTCTGTTCGGCGATGGCGATATCGGCGTCGTAACTGTCGCTGAGGATATAAACGTCGAAATGCTCAGCGTTGCCGGTTCGCACCACCGATTCCCAGGTGGCACGCAGGCCAGCGTAAACGCGCTCAACATCTTCGTTACAGATCGGCATGATCAGCGCGGTACGGTGCGCAGGGTTAAGCGGCTCATCCCCCACGGTAGAGTAGGAAATACTGTATTTGTCACGACCAATCAGCAACTGCAGGAAGCCCATCAGCGCGGTCCAGAAACCGGCCGAGACCCAACAGAACAGAATGGCGAACAGGAACAGGATGCCGGTCTGCAACACGTACGGCAGGATCTGCATCACCGACTGCTGCCAGTTCTGATTGATCATCTCCATCGGATCCAGCAGCGTCCAGCCCTGATACGGCAGAATGGTCTTCATGTACCAGGTGGCAACCACGGTCTGCATGATGGTGAGGATCAGCAGAATATAGCGGCGAATCGATCCGACATGACGCCATTTTTCTTCGGCACGCTGCTCTTCCGCGTTAGCGTAGCGCGGCACCGATTTATGGCCACGCAGTGAGTCCCAGGCGCGAGCGACCGGGTTGGTCCGCCAGGCTTCCGGGAACATCAGGGAGCGTTTGACCTTCGGCATCGCCTTCAGCGTGGTACGATCCAGGCCATCTTTACCCAGCTGCTGACCATTGGCAAGCGAGTCGGGCCAGGCCATTTCGACCCGCGATGACACCGATTTTAACGGTGCATCGTCGGGACGATCGCTGGCGGCCACATCCTTGCCCAGCGCATCATGAATGAAGTGAAACGCTGCAGCATGCTGCAGCGAGGCGCTAAGGCGCGCCTTCCCCGCCGCATCCAGCGGCAGGGATTCCACGTAACGTTGAGGTGTAAAAGTCGATTTATTCATTGGCAGGTAACTGATAGCTCCAGGTTTCCGTCAATGTCTTGTCGCCGCTAACCAGCGCCGCACGCATTTCGGTGGGCTGCTTGTTGTCTTTCACACGCAGACGCAACACCAGACGCCAGCCTTTAGTGACCGGGTTATAACGTACGCTCTGCTC
>Ga0308167_1001688_pt1 | contig 23936 bp, 23 predicted proteins | sample PhyCR1_2_FD_202138 | JGI IMG/M metagenome (GOLD analysis project Ga0308167, IMG submission 202138) | Phyllosphere microbial communities from UC Gill Tract Community Farm, Albany, California, United States - DLSLRC.R1 | ecosystem: Host-associated > Plants > Phyllosphere > Unclassified | place... | reverse complement strand
CAGCGGGAAGGCGCCTCTATAAAGGCTTTCCGCCACTACCGGATCATCAAATTCGTCGAACCAGCGGGTCGACCACGGATAGGGAGTGCGCTTACCGGTATAGAACAGTACAGGTATGACTAAAGGTAGCTTTTTATGGCCAGCTTCAAGGTGGCGCTGCATAGCGGCTATTGGGTCGTAATCAAATTCAAACCAGGTGAAAGCATTGATATTCATTTTTACGCCGCCCAGGCTCATAAGCACTTTTTCTGCTTCTGCGCGTGCGGCCTTGTTCTCATCCGAATAACCTTTAAAACGGCGGTTAAAGGGATTTGTAGTGACAGGCGGGCGCGGCTCTTCCCAGCGGTTGCGCTTCAAAGGTTCGGTGCGTTCTGTCTCCAGATCGCTGAGTACGCTCAGGACAGAAAAAGGCAGCAGGTTCGAATGCAGATCAAAAGTTTTTACCTTTGTGCGCGGCTTCTGGCGGTGCTCGGCAGGGATGGCCGCCGGATGCAGAAAGGCCAGAATGTCATTAAGCCGCCAGGCCATGTCCGGATGGATTTCAAGATGAATAGTGCCTTTCTGAAAGGCTTTTACACGCAGTGCGCCGCCGTCGATAGCAACCCACTCCCCCGAACGGGCGCGCGCGATGTTCAGAATTTTATTAGTCGTGTTCAGGCCGGTAGTATCGCGCCCTATAAACTTCGCAATCACTTTGCGCAGGTCATCCACGTAACCGGTGCGCTCGTAATTACAAATGCCCCACTGATCGAACATGGATTCAATAATCATGCGCTTGCTGAAGCCTTCCGGGCGGTTGGTCACGTGACTCCGTGACAGGCTGCGGAAAATACCGTCAACGCGCTCGGAGAAAAATTTCTGACGTGAGAAAAGCAGCTCGGAAAGCGTCGCGCGCACTGCGTTCTCCTCAAAATCCGGCGCTTTCATCTCATGGATCTGATTGTTCCACTCGTTGCGGCGATCGTTGGGCATATACTCGTAAACGTCAGTCAGGTTTAGCGCCTGTTGCCAGAAATCAGCGTTAAGGGAAGCTACCGCGCCAGGCAAGTCAAACACTACGCGCACAGGCGGCATATGTAGCCGGGAATTGCGCACATTGCCACGCATGAAATACTCAACCGCATCGGCATTCTCGCCTTCGCGTACAGTGGCCGAAATATTTTTTAATTTTGCGTACATCAATCCATAGCGGCCTAACAGGCCGTCAATGACGTCAGTTTCAACGGGTGCAAAAAAGGTATCTGAAATTACTTCCCCAGCGTTGATTGGGGCGCGGTTGGTTGTCGCATCAGGGGTGACGTTTACGAGTGTGTTTTGCATGGCATAGCTCCTTAAATCCGGCTGAGTGGGTGCAGCACGCGCTGCGGACCCGAAAAAGACCTTCTCTGACGCGGGTTTTATCTTTCCGGTCTGGCCTTTCGCGGCAAAGGGCAAAGGAGCAACGACGAAGTGAAGGCATAAAGGGGCGACGACAAAAAGTTTTTGCGGCCCCTGGCGAAAAGTTTTTGGTGGCGTGCACTTCACCCCTTTCTGCCTGAACCGGCGGTGCTACGACCAGCCCTCCGCGCAAGGGCTGGCCGGAATGCAGGGAAGCGTCAGAAGGGACCTTTCAGACCGCCCCGAGGGCTGGCCTTGTAGTCCCGGCGGGGGTTGCCGGGACGGTGAAAGCGACGGCGAAGCCGGTAGCAGCCGTTGACCTCAGCCATCAGACCCTAGCCGTCAGGCACGGAGCGCGACCCTTCGCGTTCCGGCGGAGCTTACCGGCTTTGCCGGTTAGCGGAGTGGGGCTCGACGACCCGGCTTGCCGGGGAGCCGCAGGTGGCCATATCGTGGTTGGAAGTAATATTTCTTTTGATTATTTCAGTTCCTTCTATCGATTCCGTTTTAAATATAAAAAAACCATCCATTAACTTACCATCTGCTATTTTTTTAGCAATCAAAGTGTCGGAGGAGTAGTTTAGCGAAGCATAACAACCTTTTTTATAAAATGTGTCATATTTAACCTGATATAACAATGAGAAGTACTTGTGAGCACAAAATATAAAGATAGCAGGGATGAGTAAAGCGATAAAAATTGCATAAGCTACTTGCACGTGCCTTGTAAAAATAAAATAAATCTTGTATAGGATTGAGTCAGGATTTTGATAACCCTTGGAAAAAGAACCTTTTATATCAAATCGAAGGATCCAAACTACAAACAAAGAAAAAATAATAGGAAAGATCATGTATATCTTTTGTTTATTTATATTACTCAACAAGACATAGCACAAAGGTATAAGAGAAAGTATAGGTATAATAAGAATCGAAACAGCCAAAACCCTTAACCATTTGAATATACTATTATAAAAACTAACTAGTATGTAAAAATATAAACTTAAGGCCATACACATCCAAAAACACATGACAGCGATATTCGCCACCTCTTGCACACCCATACTCAACAGTTCTTTCGGTATACCATAGTAATCAGCCTTTATATACAGACCTAGATAGGCCAGCAAATAAACATACGAAGTAGCTATAGCTATTAAAAACCCGCTGTTATCTAACAATCCCTTTAATCTCATGTCACCACCCTCTCATGCTTTAAAAATGAACTTCACTTTAATTTTAACTGCTTAAGCATCCGGAATAGCTCACGTCACACATAGTTTAATAAATACAAGAATAGAGCATTATCGCAGTTAAAAATATTAAAATCTCCAATGGAAAAACCAACTAAGCAAGTTAAATAAAATTAATTTCCACTTGAATTATATTTTAATTTTTTTGTTATTCCACATATAAATCATCTGCATTTCAATTTAGCAGAGCGGCATTGCCGCCCTGCTAATCCGTTAGTCCATCGTGACAAACATCGCGGCGGCTTCGGGATGATCAAAGGCGTAATCGATAAGCTGGCGGTGTCGGTGGCAGTACAGCGCACACAATTCCACATCATCATGGCGGTCATACATCCAGCTGCGGTGGTTCAGCACCAGAGAGGTGATCACGATACCCGCCGCCTCGCTGCTCAGGCTCACGTCACTGTGATTTGCCGGGTTAACGAAACGCCAAAATTCCTCCGATACAGGCTTCATGAAGCCACCGCCGGACGGCAGCAGCGCGAACTCCCACACGGCGCCGTCGTAGTCCGCAAGGAAACGATCGGCGTACAGGTACACGTTGCTTTCGGCGCGCATGAAATCGTCGCCGAAGAGCGCAGGCAGGAAACTCAGACGCGCATAGCCGTCAAGAAGGTGCGCCGACTCTAAAGCAGGGGTGTATGTATTCATCAGAAATCTCCGCAGTCAGGGTGGTTAACAGTTCCGGCCAGTGCCGTGACTGAATGACAGCCCGGCGGAAAGCGGAGTGTTCAGGAGCGACACCGCAGGCCGCAGCGCAAGCGAGCGGGAGACGGGATTACGCACGGCGCTGGCGCGAATTTCTGAGCGGTGGCGCGACGGAAGTAAGCACGGCGGAGCGAGTGCGAACGGGCGAGGATGGCGAGCGAAGCGATCTCTTGAACACGCAGCGGCCGGGCTAAAGTGCAGTCACGGCACCGGCCGCAGTCCGCACTGACCGGGTTTTCTGCCCTGTCCCGCCGCATGGCGGAATATAGCGGCGCGCAGCAACGTCCTTATTTCATTCTGTCCACAACCCGGGTGCATAGCCTGGCTATAACCCTGTGGACAAAAGCGCAGCGGCCGCAGTATCTGCGTACAGACAGTAGGCGGTCATAAAATGACCGCCCCGTCCGTTATTTCAGGTGACCGCGCATCTCGGCAGCGCGCCGGTACAGCGTCACCAGTTCGGTATCAATCTGCTCGATCAGCATCCCGGCCATTTTCTGCGCCAGCGCCGCGCCACGGAAAAGATGGCGTTTTGTCATGTCCCGTAACCGCAGGTGAAACTCGTAAAGCGATTCTTCCAGGTCGTTAATGTCGTCGGTAAGCTGTGTGTTTTCGGTCGTCAGTATCTGGTCTGTCATGGTGTTGTCCTTATGGTCTGGTTACGGAAAATACGTTATGCGGCACGGGCGGCGCGCAGCTCACCCAGGCGGCGCAGGCCGGCCGTGTGGTACTGCTCCAGCAGTTCGATACCGATCCAGCGGCGGCCGCACTGGTCCGCAGCGACGCAGGTCGAGCCGGAGCCTGCAAACGGGTCTAAAACGAGATCGCCGGGCTTCGTGAAGGTTTCGATAAGCGGCTGCAATACGCTTACCGGCTTTTCGGTCGGGTGGTGCCGGTTGCCCGTGTACTGCCAGGGCATCACGTCAGGTAAGGGCTTTGCCGGCAGCGGCGGGCGCCCTTTGGCCAGCAGGTAGGCGCTTTCATGCTGATACCCGACAAATGCCGATTTCGATGCATAGGTTTTGGTGAACACAAGGTGCCCGACAACCCGAAAGCCCGCCGCTTTCCATGCCTGCATAAATACGTCCACGCGGTTCCAGCCGTAGAAACTCACCGCCAGGCTGTTGTTTTTGAGCACGCGGAACATTTCACGGCTGGCCGGCTGCACCCACTCGTCGCTCACGTCGTTAGCGATTGAACGGCCGGACCGGTCCTTAAAGCCGACGAGGTACGGGGGATCGGTCAGAATGAAGTCGATGCTGTTATCCGGAAAGCCGGCCATGATCTCTACGCTGTCGCCACGCATGAATCGGGACATAGTTATGCTCCTAAGTGTCGGGGGGCACCCCTGTGGTGCCGTGACCACCACAAAGACGGGCGTAAAGTGGAGCAGGCAGGGGCGGACGCGCAAGCCGCACGCGCCGCCGGAGCGGACTGAATGTCCCGCGCACGGCGGGGAACGGGTGAGCAGGACGGCGAAGCTTCCCTTGAATGCGAAGCGGCCCGGCTACCGTGAGGGCACGGCACTTTATCCCTGCCGGTTTCCGGCCGCAGGACGGGAAGCGGCAAAAGGAACGGAGCGAAGCGACATCCTTATCGTTAACCTGAGAGATGCCGCCGGTCGGGGCGGCATCGGGTGAAAATATCAGGGCCGGTAATCTTCCTACCCGCAGTCGCTGCGGTCACAGATGACGGGCGCAGACGGCGAGCCGCTCACCGTCCACTCATCGAGGAACCGCAGTCCGGCTATCTGATATAGGTTGTTTAGTGCAAAAGAAAGGCCCGTGATATCATCAGCCAAAACAACATCTAAAAGTGAAAAAAATGGATAGACTGTACGAGCTGGGGAAAAGATTTGATCGATTATTATACATGAGCATCATTGTGGTTGTTTCTAGTTTTCTTACTTGCTCCTTATTAATCACATTAAGCAGCCAAAACCTGTTCGCATTAATAAATTCATACAAAGATATAAAGCATCAAATTGAGATGAATAAAAGCGAAATAGAATCAATTGAAAAACAAATATCAGCTATCAATGAAAACGTTTCGTACATACTAGGCTTGCAGGAAGGAATGGAAAAGGTAGGGATCAAAGCAGGAAAGAGTAAATCAACGATAGAGAATGAGTATTTCTCCATCAGGAAAGATTCAATAAATAAGAGTTTAGCTAAGCTGGATCTTGATGAAGTAAAATCAAACAGTGAACTAAATGATTTCATGTACAATGTATTAAAGAAAGAGATTATAAAATCAAGTACGGGGTATGTTGCGCGCAATGAAATAGAGTCGGGGCTTCCTGAAAAGAATAAAATCTCCAATTATCATGAAGCAATAGACTGGTTAGACAAAAAAATAAAGGATGAGAGCAATTCAAAAATAGAGATAGTTAACATAGAATCAACACTAACTATCCCATTTAAAATAGGTGACATGGCGTCTAGCGTATCGTTGATAGGTATAGCGACAATAGCGAGTTATGCCATGCCTGTATTCATGGTTATTTGGTTAGGCTCGCTATTCGTTACACGAAGAATCGAGATTATGAATCTGAATAAAACAAAGGATATATCGATGGTATACCCACATATATTCAATTTATTCATAGTGGAAACGACCAAGTCACAAGATTTAAACCTTTATCTTTTGGGTGATAAAAAAGTAAAAGAGCAGATAAACTCTTCTATATCCATGATAAAAGTAATAAAAGGGTTTGTTTTTTTGTCGCTAGCATTTGCAATGTGTGGCCCGTTGTATTACGGGGAGTTCGTTTACTTAACAAATTACAACTCATCGTCTTTATCTCTATTCTTAGTCACAATGTTTTGCATAATAGTCAATGCTATACAAATAATCGGATATGTTTATTTTGAATCAATTTCTTCAAACGTAATTTATGGAGTAAAAAATGGTATAGTTAGTGAGTATGAAAATAAGATTTAAGATCTTGTAAATAATTCTGTGTAACTGCTACCACGTCAACGGTGATCGCTCAGGCGGTCACCGAACTCGATAATAAAGCGGCTCATCGCCAGCCGCCAGTTCTGGATCGGCATACTCCATTTTTTCGATGCCGACTGGATTGCCAGATAAATTACCTTTCGCACTGAGTCATCTGTCGGGAACACCTTGCGTTTTTTAATGGCGGCTCGGATCACGCTGTTTAGCGATTCGATGGCATTCGTGGTGTAGATAGCTTTTCGGATGTCAGGCGGATACCCTCTCCTTCCGCCCGCGCATATGCAGGACGCACCTCTCCCCACACCTGAATCACGTTCTCCGCCAGGCCGGTCACATGCAGCCTGTTTGCACACCAGTTAGGCATGATTTGCTCTTCAGTCAATGGATTGCACGGCGCTGCCCGACGGCAAGGAGCGTGATACTCCGGAATTTGAATGGCTATAACAGCTGTCAGGCGACCCGAATTAATTACTTGCAGAACCGATAAAGAAAATCGGCGGCAAAAAGTGAGTATAGAAATGAATTTTTAATTTAAAAAAAGTGCAGTTTTTGCACTTTTCGCGAATAATAATTTTTCATTTAACGGAGGGAATTTAATGACAGGCTGGCAGCTTAAACTCTGGCGCAGGAGTCTGCTTTGGAAGAGGGAACGTGCAGCAGCTGAACTTGGCGTCAGCCTGCGTACTTACAAAGATTATGAAAATGCGGATACGGTAAAACGTTCGATAGCACTGGCAACCGTTACACTGTCACTAATTAACGTGTTGCCATCAATACAAAGTCAGGAGATCAGCAGTGAAAGCATGGTGCATTTAATTAACCAGATGATCAGCACTGTAGATGAAAAATAAAATTCCATTATTTTCATGCACATGCCTAGCTAAAGCATGATAGCTGTTTCGCTTTGCTTGTCACATAAATTTGCCTCCACAATACTGTATAAATAAACAGTAACCAAAGGGAGGGAATTTTCTATGCATTATTTATTTAAACAGGTTCTGACCGCGTCTTATCACGTCAGGAATACGGGACTATGAAACCGGCAATCTATGCTGAGGGCCTGACGGTTTTGTGGCCAGCCCTTTTCACGCCGCCTGTGAAAATCCCTTTATATGGCGAATACTGCCCCGCAGGCTTCCCTTCCCCTGCCCAGGATTACGTTGAAAAAGAACTCGATCTCAATGAGCTCTGTATTCGCAGAAGGGCGTCGACCTTCTTCGTCCGTGCCAGTGGTAACAGTATGCAGGATCTTGGCCTCTGTGATGGCGATGTCATGGTGGTTGATCGCGCCGAAGAGGCCTCTCACGGTGATATCGTTATCGCAGAGGTTAACGGTGAATTCACAGTTAAGCGGCTGCAGCTTCGCCCGCGCCTTGCGTTACTGCCCATGAATCCGGCTTACGCCGTTATCTATCCGGAGGAACTGCAGCTGCTCGGCGTCGTCACCTGGTTCTTCAGCAGTACGCGTGCACGCGGGAGGTAACCCTTGCACATGTTCGGACTGGCTGACGTTAACTCGTTTTATGCGAGCTGCGAGGCACTATTCCGGCCCGATTTGCGTGGCAAGCCCGTCATCGTGCTCAGCAACAATGACGGCTGTGTCATTGCCCGCAGCGCCGGCGCCAAAAGACTTGGCATAAAAATGGGCGCGCCGTGGTTTCAAATTAAGGCGCAGGATTATGCGGAACGTGTTCATGTTTTCAGTTCTAATTATGCGCTCTACCACAGTCTCAGCCAGCGTGTAATGACCGCGCTGGAAGAAATGACACCCCGCGTGGAACAGTATTCAATCGACGAAATGTTCCTGGACCTGACCGGTATCGACGGCTGCGAAGATTTTGAACATTTTGGCCGGCGCCTGCGCACGCATGTGCTGGCTACAACCGGTCTGACAGTCGGTGTGGGTATGGGGCCGACTAAAACGCTCGCAAAGAGTGCTCAGTGGGCGAGTAAGGAATGGCCACAGTTCCGTGGTGTGCTGGCGCTGACGCCGGGAAATATCCGGCGTACCGAAACACTTCTCTCAAAACAGCCTGTGGAGGAGGTCTGGGGAGTTGGCAGACGTATCGGTAAACGACTTAACCTGATGGGGATCAGTAATGCCCTGCAGCTGGCGCACGCGCACCCTGCCCTTATCAGGAAAAACTTCAGTGTTGTGCTTGAGCGGACTATCCGTGAGCTGAACGGTGAATCCTGTATCCCACTTGAAGAGCTGCCGCCTGCTAAACAGCAGATTTGCTGTTCAAGGTCTTTTGGTGAGCGCATCACCTCAAAGATACTTATGCAGCAGGCGCTTTGTCAGTATGCGACCCGGGCCGCTGAGAAACTAAGGGGGGAACGTCAGTTCTGCAGGCGCATCAGCGTTTTCATCCGGACATCACCTCACGCAGAGAATGAGATTTTCTATGGTAACAGTGCCGGCGAGAAGCTCAGCCTGCCGACTCAGGATACACGCGATATTATTGAGGCCGCTATGCGATCGCTTGATCGTATCTGGTTAGAAGACCGCCGGTATATGAAAGCCGGTATTATGCTCGATGACTTCACCCCAAATGGTGTCAGCCAGCTGAATCTCTTTGATGATGTGCAGCCCCGGGCCAATAGTGCGCAGCTGATGAAGGTGTTGGACGGTATCAATCAGTCCGGGCTGGGTAATGTGTGGTTTGCAGGACAGGGGATTAGCACGGAGTGGAAGATGAAACGGGAGATGCTTTCTCCGGCCTGGACGACGCGGTGGGATGATATACCTGTGGCTAGAGTCTTATAAATGCTGGCAGACAGTTTCCTTTTACTTTCAAAAAACTGAAACTAATAGTCATACAAATGTATTTCACGTGAAATACATTTGTCATTTTTAGGTTACAGGGAAGTAATGTCAAAAATCTAAAAACCAAGATACCTGCAACCATTATGTAATACATTTGTATTACATATAAACCCCTAAAAGCGTATGCAGTCAAGATGAGCTAGGTTTCAGACTGAAGTTTTCATTAAGGCGGGCAATCTGCTCTGATACATCAGAACTGGAGCGATAAAGCTGCGTTATAACCTGTTCAAGAACCTGACAGGCGTCCTCAAGATGCTTCTGCTTAATCAAAATCCCTCCATGACTGCCAGCATTCCCAAACAGTTTTAGCGCCAATAATCCATCATGATGAGTGCCAATAATGGATTTATGCTTATCAAGACGTTCATGCAGATTCATCACCCGCGGAGACTTACCCGGCCGTAATTCCTGTCGTGGAACACTGAGGTCATCCAGTAGAGACTCAAGCAGAGAACGTATAGCGTTTGCTGCAGCTGCCGGATGCCCGGTTAACAGCGATGATACTGAAGCGAGCTGCTCCAGCACAGACTCGGGGCACTCTTCAGGAGGTAAAAAAAGAGGAAGAGGTGGATAAAATGTTTTTGCACAGAACCTGTCTGGGTAGTTAGTCTGCACCTCATCGTATTGATCGTAATAATTTTCCTCCTCCGTCCATCCCTTACCAGTAACTGCAACGGTAGCACTGCATTCATTTCGCTGACAAAGCAGTGTGCAGCTGAATACCAGACTGACATGGTCAACCAAGAACCACTCTTCGTGCTTACATCGTGTGGTTTCCCCGCTATCCGCTTTGAAAAAACTTTCCGGCACAATCGCCAGGGTTTCATTAAAACAGTCAGGACATCGCCAGCAAGGGCAGGTATTTTGTGTAAAAGATTTGAACAGAGAGTCCGACATGGCAGTAATCCCGCAGCAATTTATAACGGATGTTAACCGGAACTGAATAGCAGCAAAACATAAATGTCTAACATACAAATGTATGTCATGTGTAGTTCAGCTAATGTACGACTTTTACTTACTTGAAAGCATGAGCTCAGAATCCTGCGCATCTAAGCTGAACCGGATCCCAAGCTGTGTCGTCACGTCCAGCGCAAAAGACTTAAGTTACTGCTGGGTGCTCTCATAGCGATCGTGCCCCATATAGGGCTGGTCCACATTTGGTGGCATATGATTCAGGAAAAGATGCATTGCAAAAATGTACCTCAGCGCTCCCGGTATGACAGCAAAAGCTAGGCCGGTCGCACCGGCTCTGCCAATTGCCAGCTGCAACCAACTCCACGCCGGCTTACGCGTTACTGCAAGACAATGGGCCGGAAGGTGACTAAATAGCGATGCAGCTTCCGGACAAATGTGGCATCAAGGAGCGGCACCACGCGCGTGACCTTCAGGGCCTTTGCCGGACGTCCCCGGTCACTGCCGCGCTGCTTGAATGTAAAGAGATGGACAAATAGACGCGGAAGTTCCAGCTGCAGATCATCCAGCGTAACCATCAGTGGCGCGGTCATTAATGAAATACAAAAGTATTACATAAGAACTACAATTGCATTTTAGAACAAAAAACCCGCCGTAGCGGGTTTTTTCTAATTCTGCCTTCAGGCTTTGACTTTAAGTCGCGCGCCAGCCATCAGGCTATGTTTCTCTTCCAGAGATGCATCAGGCGTCCAAACGGTTTGATTACGACTTTTACGGCCTGCCGACAAAACCTTGCGTTTGAGTTCATCAGGGGTCTGGCTTCTAGCCTGTCCAGCCAGAATATAATCACGTGAAGCTTTCTCAACTGTTTTAGCAACATTCGCCGTAAGGATTCCGCCACCGCTCTTACATCTGCGCGTGTTGAACCATACCGCAAACTTTAAAGCATCCTGATATTCTGAGCGTACCGTGTCCGAGTTGAGGATTAGTTGCACTCGTTTATGGGCGGCGGGAGCTTTAGAAGTGCTTTTAACCACACCGGTTTTTCTGACTCTCATAAACTCCTCCTCATCAGTTCCTTACTACTACTCTAACATACTTGTTCATAAAACACCCAGTGAGTGTAGATCAAATCGTCTTAGTCATTAGCTTGGCACGTGGCTTATTATTACGCTTTATGCGGTTCTTATCAGTTGCGTCCAGCGCATAACCAAAAGACTGATAACGTTCAATTAAACCTTTTGACGGCCTGCTGATATTAACCTGACTGATGTCATACTCTTTCGCAAAGCTTTCAGCAATGATCAACGCAATAGGCATGACAAATCCCTTAAGAGGGTTAGAATTAGGATTTCCCTCAAGATATCGCAAGGTCACACAGAGTCGCTGCCGGGATCTTCGGGCCAGCATCAATCCGCAAAGAAAATCACGGCAGCGAATGCTAACGTCTATTCGTTTAGTCTGATTATGCCGTTCCCGCCACCATTCGAGATTAATCTCTTCGCGTTTAACATTCTGGCGCCAGTTACGGCTGGCTTCTTGAGAGTCTTTATAATAAATGTGCCCAAGCTCAATTTCATGAACAGGAATTTTACTAGCTAACCGTCCACTAATCTCGACCATAGCGTCCGCAAGTGCCTGAGCATACTTGAGTTCATGGGTTAGCTCTTCATCAACAACCAAGAGCGTTTGCGGTTCCGCATTCATATCAATGTCCCTTTATCAAAGACTGAAAGCTAACAATGAAATACTTACTGCATACAAATGTAATACATATGCATTTCACTTCTTCATTAACATGCCCGAGAAATCCTCAGCATCAAGACTGAACCGGATCCCCAAATTAGGCGCTACATCCAGCGCAAAAACCTTCAGGTACTGCTCGGTGCTTTCATAGCGCTCGTGTCCCATATAGGTTTGGACCACTTTCGGCGGCACATGATTAAGGAAAAGGTGCATCGCAAAGCTGTGCCTCAGCGTTCTCGGGCTGACAGGCGTGACAGCAAAAGCAATGCCGGATGTACCGGCTCTGTCGATCGCCTGCTGCAGCCAGCTCCATGCGGTTTTCCGCGTTACCGCAAACAGCGGAGTGCGCCGCCCGGGTCGGAAAGTGGCAAGATAGCGATGCAGCTCCCGGACGAATGCGCCATCGAGGAGCGGCACCACGCGTGCGACCTTCTCGTCCTTTGCCGGACGTCCCCGGCCACGGCTGCGCTGCTTGAGCGTACGCAGGCGGACAAACGGACGCGGACCGTCCAGCTGCAGATCTTCCGGGGTCACCATCAGCGCCTCGGTGATGCGCGCGCCGGTATTCCACAGAAACGCAAAGAGCATGCGCTGGCGCTCGTCATAAAAGCAGCTGAGCAGCACGGCCACTTCCGGCGCCAGCAGGTACTTGGGCAGGTCGGGCTGCAGCAGCGCCATGCCGCGCAGGGCGAGTGCCGTTTCCCAGCTCTGCGCGGCCACACCGGTGGTGCCGGCTGAAGGCATCAGCATGACATACTCCTGAACTGCATTTGTATTACCTCTGTATTACGGATGAAGCACATAAGGAATGCAAAGGTCGTGTTATCGCAATCAGGTGCGTCCCTGAATGCGTACACACATGCATGACAAATGAAATACTCTTGTCATACATAAATCACTGTCCGTCCGCATAACTCAGGGCGTCAAGCCGTCATCCTGTTCCGGTTCCTCATGGTCCCTGTAGCCGTTCGTGGCCTCCGGATACTCCTCACGCCAGCGGTCCAGCGCGGCTGCCGGCGCCGCCGGATAGTACTGCTCGGAGAGACGGCCGGCGCCGTTAAGCCACAGCACCAAGGTGCTCCCGTCCCGCTGCGCAAGGGTGAGCACGCCGTTCTCCAGGAGCGTCAGGCGCTCTGCCGGGGTGAGCGTAATCCCGCCCGGGCTCACCGCCGGTATGTCTTCCGGTAATAATGTCATTGATACCGCCCTCGTCTGAGACTGTCAGTGGCCGCACGCACCGTGTGAAAAATGTAATACACAGGTAATACACCGGCGCGCTGGGCGAATTCTTTCCAAATTGCGGGGGCAAACCCCGCCAGATTTCAAAATCCGTAAACCGTCCTTCTGACGCCTATTCTGCCCCCGCTCAGGCACCGGCGCCACCCGAATAAATCGCGGCCGTACAAAGGGAAGGGTAACAAAACCCGATGTATATCGGTATCTGTTACGCAGTAAAAACGAGGCTTCGGTACCGATCGTAAAGGATTAATTCGCAGAAGGGCCACGCAGGCCGCGCGGCGTCAGGGCTGAGGCCGGAAAGGCGGGGCAGGGGAGGGCGGGTAACCGTATACCTGTTTTGTTACCCCATCGAAAAGTGAATGCAACGTCGTGACAGCGTCACTCATCAGAATGTCATCCAGTGATGCCGTTCTTCCCTAGAGTTGATACAGTAGTCAAAATTCACTGTCTTTAATTTATGCAAGGCTGATCCATGCTGGAAAAACTGCTCAGAAAGGAAGGGCTGGCTGTCGCTGCCGGCACTATGCTGATTTATACCTCTGTTTATTTTTTTGAGCGCGGATACTGCTCAAGATTGAATATACCGCTAGATTACATTGAAATCTCAATCCCCACCATCGCCAATGACCTGATGTACTGCTTTGTATTTACATTGCTGATAGCAATCAGTTCAATGGTTATTATGATAACGGCAGAAAAAAAAGGATTTAAGGGATTTTATTCACTGGCTCCTTTTTATTGCTGGATAGTCTATTCTGCCGTGCTCTTTTATTCTATGGAGCACACATGGAAAAATGCCGGTGCGAGCATCTTTCTTGGCGGCCTTTTTTTTCATCTGATTTTTCCTCCTGAAAAAACAGATGAATCATCACCTAAACTGAGCCTACACTATTCCTCTGTCATTCGATATTCCATGGCCTTATTCCTAGCAAGTACTACTTTTGCTATCTACGGAAGCTCATTTGCAGCGGATTCAACGTTTGACACGTACACTCATAATGGAAAACATTATGCATTGCTTAAAGTCTACGGTGAAAACGTATTTATGCAGGAGATTGTTAGTGACAAAAGGCTCAGTGAGGTCACTTATTTTAACGCGCAGAATATGACAGGCATGACGCTGAAAAAGGGAGTGATTAAGAGATGAGAGATTTAGAATACAAACGCTGGCTGTTGAACGAACATCCGACAATCGAGGATCAACTTGAGCGGTGGATCTGTGAAGCAGTCACGCTGGAACAGGGTGCGCATGAATACATCACTGGGGTTCAGCTGGAAGAAGATGGCATCCGCATCGTCCTGAGACAGCATACGAACCGCTATCCTGGTGACTGTCTGTCGATACACGCGGTGGACCTCCCGCAAAGCCTGCAAAACCGCGGATGGTTTAAATCCTTTCTGGTTCTCTGCTGTCAGCTGAATCCCTGGCAGGACGTTATCCTTGAAGACGTAAAAAACCCGCCCCTTCTCAGCTTCTGCCGACGCAATGACTTTACCGTGCTTGATGACTTCTATCCGGACACGTTTATTGTTAACCAGCAAAAAATACTCAGTATCACGGTGACTCCGCTATCTGCTTTCCGCGCTGCGGGCTGGCACTGAAATCGTCCGTGCCACGTTAATGTTCTACATCCTCACTCAATCTCTACCCTTTATTAAACGAAAAAAGGCCGCTGATGCGGCCTTTTAAGTTACTCGGCGGCTGGACCTATCAGCCGCCCGCTGTTAGGCCATCAGGCGCTGCCTGAGTACGGCACTGCGAAAATCTGACAGCTCCTGCAGTCCACGCTGAATATATTCACGATCCGCTTCGCCGTTCTGAACACATTGCAGGTGCTTCTGCCATGACAGGAGACCTTCACAATCTTTGAGGAAATCTTTGGAATTCCTGAGATTCACGGAATTGTTCATCCCGAAAGTCCTAATATAGCAGTGAACTGGAAGCGCTTCTGGGCGGCCGGCTTTCAATTCAGTCAGATAAGTTTCAATATAGCGGTCGTCAACCTCAGGCAAATTCTGATATACATCAGGATCAATGCGCCAGTTTTTATTTAGTTCAGAACGTAAGCTATCTGTTTCATTAAAATATTTTCTTCCATAATAGTCACTATGTGTAAACCCTTTTTCTCCTTGCGTTTTGTATTGGGCTACATATCTCTCGCAGGCCGTCTTGGCTTCCTCTTTAACACGAGAACCCATTCCATCAAGGCATGCAATTGACTCTTTATGTAACGGATTATCGTAGATGCAAGAAACAATAAATGGCATACTAAAATTTTCGTGTTCATATGAAAGATAAGACTTATCATATGAAATAGTTAAATAATGATTATTCTTAAATCTTTTTATTACCTGATTGCCGGCCTTGCTGACGGCATCTTTATTCAGGCCCGGCTCTTGCACATTCGCGCTAAAAAAAAGAGCATGCTCAAAAAAATCGAATTCTCTCAGCAGCTTCTGATATTTTCCATAGTCATTTTCTTTGTTGTCTTTAATAACATAGCTCGAATTGACCGCAATAAGAAAAAGCACGTCGTTTCTGATAAGCGATCTCACCGTGGATGAATACATTTTTTTATCCTTGGTCGATGCGTTGTCATCGTAGTACATGCTGATATGACGTAACAGATGGTAAAGCACACGCATATAAGGACTAACGATACTATGTCCATGTAATGTATTAAATGCTGTCAGATGGCTAGTCTCATCGATGAGTTTGTCGAGAAAATCCTTACCTGGAACTGTATCGAGGTATGATTTTACAACGCTCAGTTGCTCTTTATGTTGCTCAAGCAAAAGGGTGTACCGGCTGATAAACTCATCTCTGCGACTGGTCTTCTGGGTATGGATCAGCGTAGCCTCTGAAACTTTTGTGCTATTGCGCGTGGCTATAGCAGCCATCCCCGTTGCTATAGCGGCGAAAGCAGTGACAAGGAGAGTAGCAATGCTAATAGTATTACCTGGGTTATTGTAAACTGTTGTCCAGAAATTACCGATTGACGTGATTAATTCATTAAAATATTCCATTTGCACTTTTCCTTTCAAAGCCCGAGAGTCGGGCAATTGATACTTTATGAAACCCGAATGTAATACAGAAAAAGTTATATTACATTGGAAAAATTCTTTAGACTATCTTTAATACTGATATGAAATAGAAAAGGTGTTGTCCTACAGATAGAACGTGATGTGGAAATTAACCTAAACGCCAATTAAGAAGAAAGACCTTTATTTCACCGCAAACATTTTTTCGGCCTGAAGTGCTTTAGTGCACCTCAGGCGAGAAGCAATCAGAGATATTCTTTAACCATTTTAACCAGCTTTTCAGGCCCCGCCTGATTAGCCAGATAAAGTGCCGCACGCAGGATGGTTGAATCAGTGATGGTTTTGCTGGGCGCCAGATCCTGAACAGCGCCCGTCAGTTTTGCACACATCAGTTTTTCATCAGCTGTCAGGCGAATCGTTTTCGGCGTCTCACTGGTCGTCCTGTTACGCTTGCTTCTGACATTAGTCAGGCGGTTTTCCTGCTCTGGCTTTGCTGCTGTAGGCTTTTGTACCTGTGGACGTTCGAGTTTTCCGGCCATCAGTGGGCTCCTTCTTTAATAGAAATGATTTCTTTGGCCATCGCCCGGTAGTCGTTCAGCACCAGTGCGCCACGTTTGTAAAAATAGAGGGGTTTGCATACCACCTGAGCCTGAGCAATGTTTTCATCCGCGCGAATACGGGTTTCAAGCACGTTATTTTTAAAGCGCTCATTGCCTTCAAGCTCATCCTGCAGGAAAGTATTCATCTTCTTTTTTGAGCTGTTGAATTCATTCCGGAACAGGCTGTAGTGCGAGAACTGTTCTTCTTTGATCTCATCCAGATAGTCGAGCACGGTTTCGGCTCCGGTCAGTGAGAAAGAACCGCCATCAATTGGAATGATAACGTGATCGGCAACATATGCAGCATTGATTGACGACAGGTTCAGCGCCGGCGAGCAGTCGATAAGGATAAAATCAAACTCACTCATTACAGGTTTAAGGTGACGTAGCAGAATCTTTTCACGATGTGGTCTTGCCATACTGTTTTCCATGACGCGTTCAAAAGAGGGGTCTGACGGGATCAGGAAAAGGTCCGGAATATCCTCTTCCCCGTTCTTTGCAGGAATAATGACATTACGCACATCGAACTTCTGATTATTGTATAAATCGCAGATTGTCGGACCAAACTGAGCATAGAACTTCCTTCCATGCGTCAGGACTTCTGTCGCGTTCGCCTGCTGGTCAGCATCGATGACCAGCACACGTTTCCCCATCTGCGCCAGAGCTACAGCAGTATTTGTAGTAGAGGATGTTTTACCCGGACCGCCTTTGTTACTCATTGCTGCGATAACAAATGCCTGCCGTTCATTCTGATTATCAGCCATCTATGACGCCCTTTGTGTATGTCTAAAGTAATACATATGTATTACCAATATCTCTATTTACCTTTTAGATGTCAAGAGAAAAAGCATACAAATGTAATACACATGAACTACAATCAAAAATTGCATTCCAAGATAGGAAGCTGGACGTAAAGATGGATTTTAGAAGTCAACGGGACGGGGAGCGCCATTGATGACCGGCAAACGCATTTTGAAAATCCTCATTATCAATGATTGTTTAGATGCGTCACAATCTAGCTTGTCAGCCGTGCAATAGTAAAGCTTCCCCAGATGCCCAACATTAAGCCCGCTTCGTCAAGCAGAACAAAAGCACTAGGGCAGACAGCTTCTTGGCAGCGGTTACTAGTAGCATCTGCAGGCGCACAAAAAAGGATCAAAGGCGCTTGGTTATCATCTTATGCCGCACTCCCGTCGTATGAATGACACTTTGTTGGTAATCATTTTTTGAAAAACATTAATAACCAACCTTCTAATAATATTAAGTTACTCAAAAATAATGTTTCTAAACATCTCTACTGGTGTGGCAAAGAGTTGGCATGATTTTGAGGAATGTCCCCAAACTATGCCAGTAATGCGAGCATCTTGCGGTGTCCATTTTCCGCCAGCTTTTGTAACTTCAACATATCTTGTATTCCACAATGGGGAACCGCTCATACCAGGAGGAAGAGACAAATCTCCTTGAGTATCTAATAATGCGATAGCAAGCTTAGGATTCCATGCACAACAAATATGCTTTCCTTTTATCGGAAAAGGAATTTCTGAAAAGTTTTCGGGATCAAATTCTACTTCACGTAAAAATACACTCATACCACGCATTTCATGCTGCCCAAAACCGGCCACAGCATCAGCACCTGGGAATCCGTATACATAAAGATACTCATCTTCTACTGGACAATGATTTTCTGCATAATGATCAATTGTGGTGCATTCACCTTGATGTTTTATTTCAAACCATTTTCCTTTATGCATTACCCCCCTGAAAGTATTTTCGATATCAGCTTTCGCAAAGTCTATATCAAATGGATATAGACTGAACTGATTGTTTAAAGATATACCGTACTCACATCCAAAACATGAATATCCTATTTTCCCACTGGACTGTGCTCTTGCAACATGCTCACAAGTGGCAAGAATTGGCCCATTTGAATCCTGAACTAGCCAACCAGTCCCCGAGTGCTTTCCTGGTGGATCTCTAGGATCTCCGTGAGGAATGTATGTTAGTGCTGTAATATATTTTTCAACGTAGTCACATAATTCTTTAACTACGGATTCCGGAGGCGGAGGGAGTTCTTTATCTTTTTCCATAAAATCACCCATATTGAAATATAAACATATTTTGTAAATCATCATTAAGCATAACTGATTACCTTATTTTTGCATATAAGTATTTACAGATAGCAAACGTTTTAGAGTGTACGTTAAAACTATTTTTCTTTCCCTAACCTTCACACTTTTATTTCAACTCAATAAATAATATACTATTACCTTTCTTTTCCTTAACATAGTGCGATGCATGTCTAATAAAAGCTTACTTGAGAATTACCGCAAAGATATTGATGGACTGAGAGCATTAGCTGTTGTTCTTGTGATACTTTTCCACGCCGGAATAAATCAGGTTACTTCCGGGTTTATAGGGGTTGATATTTTCTTTGCGATTTCTGGTTTTTTGATAACAGGGATTATTGTCAAACAAAGAGAGAATAATACCTTCAGTTTAGCGAACTTTTTCGTGCATCGTCTCTGGCGTATACAGCCAGCTTTTATCATCATGTCACTTTCGACGTTGATAGCAACATTCTGCCTTTATCTTCCTGATGATTTCCTAGCATACCTGCACAGTAGTTACTATAACGCTTTACTCCTTTCAAATCAGTTCTTTGCACGTCAGAGTGCTGCGTATGCTTCTCCTGCAGCAGATCTGTTCCCTTTACTCCATACCTGGTCTCTTGCAATTGAGTGGCAGTGGTATCTGTTTCTCCCGCTGGGCATTTTACTGACAGGTGCCATCTTACGTCTGAAGTCGATTCAGAAGGTGGCCTGCAACCCGACGAATGCACTTGCTGCAGTGTGGTTTATCCTTACGCCGCTGGCAGCTGCTCTGGCGCTGATTATGGCCAGCCGAGAGTCCAATGCAGCTTATTACTCACTGCTTTCCCGTATATTCGAATTCATGGTGGGGGGAGCTGCATTTTTTCTGACTCGCTATGTTCGCTCGGTCCCATCAGCTGTCTCAAACGGTACAGGCATTTTATCGCTTGCCGTGTTGCTTTATATCGCGATTCACCCTGACGTTATCGGGTTCTACCCAAATATCTATGCGTTACTGGTCGTTACTGCTTCAGCTTTAATTATGTTTACCGGCACGTACGAAAACAGCATCGTATCAAAACTTCTAGGACTATTACCCGTGACATTCACGGGCAGAATATCCTATTCGTTATATCTCTGGCACTGGCCCGTTCTGGCCATCGCGCGCTACTTAGGTTATGACCTCGCCGGAACGACGCTTATTGTATGTCTGGCACTGACGGTTCTGCTGTCGCTGATAAGTTATTATTTAGTAGAACAGCCGTGCAGGCATTTGCGCTTGTCTCTGAAATATACTATCCCCCTGCTGCTCATCGTCCCGATTTGTATCTTCAACACTGCGTTCAAGTATGCAGAGAACCGTGACGGCATGCCTGGACGATTCGGTGCTGAATACAACCGTGTGGCTCACAATATCAATGCTGGGTTAGCTCAGGCCGGACACCGGCCAGACTGTCTGGATGGATCTCAGAATGCAGATAAATGCATGTTCGGGGATATTAAAGGTCAGAAGACAGCCCTGCTGATTGGCGATTCTCACTCAAACCATTTCTGGGGGTTCTTCGATGTGCTCGCTCAGGACGCCCACATTCGGATGACAGCGTTGAGTACAGCGTTGTGTTTAGCGCTGCCGGATACATACCTCTATGACTGGTGGTCATTCCGGAATCAGACCTTTGATAAGTGCCATGAAAATACGGCTAACTATTATGAGCTAATCGCTAAAAATCATTATGACTACGTCGTTCTTGGCCAGGTCTGGGAATGGTACGTAAGTGGTCCTCATGTCATAAACCATCCAGGTGACGAGCGCTCTGATGCACTGACTAAAGAACGTTTTAACGTCGCCATACGGCAGGCATTGAAAGCGATAATCGCATCAGGAGCACGGCCGGTGATAATAAGAACCGCAGCTCCTATGCCCGTAAATTATCAGTCATGTATCCGTCACCATGTCATATTCAGAGAGCCTTATCGTCAGGATGAATGCGATAACCAAAACCCGCAGAGTCCTGAAAAAGAATGGACGCTGCCGCTGTTCGACCAGCTGCAGAAAGAATTTCCAACCCTGATTGTGATTGATCCTAAGAAAGTACAGTGCGAAAAGGGCTATTGTAATACTGCGCTAGACGGCACACCGGTCTATCGTGACGTTGGTCATTTAAACGATTTTGCATCTTATAAACTCGGCCAAGAATATTTGCGTAAATTTGGAAACCCACTGAAGTAAAGTAAGGGCCTCTCTAAGAGGCCCTTTTAGTTCAATTAATTAATCAAGATGCAATCATTTTATAGATAAAATTATTTTCAAAAATAATTTATTATCGTAACAGCAACCTTCGCCTTATTCGCATAAACACATCAAACTTTCCATCCCAAATTTTAGATGTCTGATTCATACACACTTTAAACTCAGAAAGCAGAGTATCGTGGACATCACTGACATCTTTACGAATGGGATAATCTTCAGGAAGAAATTCCGATAAGTGCATCTGGAAGTTCATCTTTTGTGTCAAAGGAATACGGTCAGAATCGGAACTCCGATCAATTATCTCTGTTATCGTCAAATGCTTTAATCGACAGATGTCTATTAACACCTCGAATTCATCAATCGTCAGATAGTAGATTCTGTCTTCGGGAATTGGTAAATTTTGTAATTCCTTCCTGAGGTTATCGAAAACATCCGACTGTATGTGAGATGCGATAAATTTTCCAGTAGAGATAAAGTGATCTTGATATAAAATAATTATAAGAGAGTCGCGTTCATAAGCAGACCTTTTTTCAATTTTATTGATAATTGAGGCGCATTTTTCACCTTTTTGTAAAGCTTCAATAAGATTAGCCTGTATTTTTTTGTTAAGCATACGGGCATCAGCTGATTCTCTCAAATGACGGTGAGGCATGACCGCTTTTGAATCTATAAAGACGCGGGCCTCTCCTTCTTCAAGCAGATAGTCTACAACCTTTCCAGCATGACCTGTCCGCTTATAAAGTAAAATAAGTTCTTTTTCGTTGCGTAGACCTGTAAAAGTCTGTTGCATGTAGTTTTCCAAATACCGTTCTACTGTTTTGCCAAACTTATCGCCGTAAACGCCGGAAAGTTTTTTACTGAAAAGCTCAGGTACAAGAGTGCTTAACCCGGCACCTAATACATGTTTTGACAAAGCAATAACTTCATTTTCTGTAAGAAGAAGTGGTCGAAAAATAAAAGGTGTACGCTCGTAGTACTCTTCCGCCTTCCAACCCTCACGGCGATACTGTTTACAAAAAGCTTCTGCGTCTTGAGTCCGAAGCGTTACAAGACGCAAAAATGAATCGACTTCATCCACTCCAAATACAGGAACCATATAGATAATAAGTTGATTTAATTTTAAAACTCCTGACTCACTATTTTCTTTAATATTAAAAAAAGCTAACAGAAAGAAAGCCATCTTATAGTAGCTTTCTAGTCTAAGGCCTGTTAATCGAAGGAAATTATCTTTAAAAAATGGTGAATCACTGCAGCAATACCAGTAATATTGTCTAACTAGGGTCATAAAAAAAGTACGGGGGCTAGTCTGGTAAAAACTTTGATTAATGACCATTCGCCGCATTTCAAGAAAAATTCCATCATCTCTGAAAAGGTCCGCAGCTTCATCCTGTAATTGGTAGGTGCGATTGATGATATTTTCAAAGTCTTTAAACGACATTTCGAAAGCATCAAGTTTTTGCGGCATACAAAACTTCCACTTAAGAGCCAGAAAGCAGCACCACGGAAAGTTCATGCTTATTTTATTATCACCACTTCTATACACTTGAAAATGCTCATAAAAACGCTTAAGAAAAGATTCATTTGTATAGTTTTGGAGCTTTTTGGCAATAGCTTCGGCTCGTTCCGAATATCGATTACGGGTCTTAAGTGTAGGAAGCACGATTATTCCTTTTATAGGCAAATTGCTTAATTTATCAACCTATTATCGTCGCCTTTTGCTTTAAATTTACTTTATTATTGGAATATCTTTTATTCTCGTTGTGTAACGTGGCGACAGCATTTCACGCTTCATCTGCCAGGCACTGTCATGTTCTCCCTGACCGGCAAACCACACTTTTCCCTTTCCTGAGCGATTGATACCGTCCAGCGCTGCCATCAGCGCATCAGCGTTCGCGCGTGGCTGCTGCTCGCTGAACATGTCGAACTGAGCCACACCTGACTGATAGAAATCACCCAACATGACGCCGGCTTTAGCGTACCGGAATCCATCACGCCAGATAGTGCTGACTCCGCGAAGCGCTGACTCAATAATGTCGCGCGTATCGTTCGTCGGATAATCGCAGATGCGCGAGGCGGTATTCGAATATTGTGGTTCATTTCCATGGCGAGCGGTGGCGATGAAGACACTGATATGCCGGCAGCGTGAATTCTGCTCCCTGAGTTTCTCCGCCGCACGTGTGGCATACAGTACGATTGCCTGCTGCATGTCTTCCAGTTTTGTGACTCTTTCGCCAAATGATCGTGAGTTAAGGATGTGCTGCTTTGGCGGCGGAGCATCTTCCAGTGCAATACAGGACTCACCATTAAGCTCGCGAGTAGAACGCTCAACGATAACGTCAAAATTTTTCCGTATCATGTTGATGTTGCTGTCAGCCAGTTGCAGAGCCGTGGTGATCCCCAGCTGGTACATGCGCTTAGTAATGCGCGGCCCTATACCCCAGATATCGCTGACGTCGGTCAGGTGCAGTAGTTTTCGCTGGCGGGTCCGGCTGGACAGGTCTACCACACCCTTTGTCTGCGTCCACTTTTTCGAGGCATGATTAGCCAGTTTGGCCAGCGTTTTGGTCGGTCCGAAACCAACGCCGATTATCAGTCCGGTTTCTCTCCGGATGCGCTCACGCATCTGCTGGCCAAATGTCTCAAGCGGGATAAGCCTGTCAATCCCGGAAACATCCAGGAATGACTCATCGATGGAATAGACTTCCTGTCCCGCGGCCATCTCGCCCAGGATGGCCATCATGCGGCTGCTCATATCGCCATTTATGTGGAATGGAAATCTACAGGATTAGTTCGAATTTGAATGACCGCTAAGAGCGAATAGCGGAAGTTTGAAGTGGCTCTCACCTCTGATGAAGGTATTACTTAGAATTGCGGTGTTAATCAATGTGGCGCAAGTCATATAACTGGAATGCTTCGCGGTGTCGCGCTAGCACGTTT
>Ga0308167_1001686_pt1 | contig 23956 bp, 25 predicted proteins | sample PhyCR1_2_FD_202138 | JGI IMG/M metagenome (GOLD analysis project Ga0308167, IMG submission 202138) | Phyllosphere microbial communities from UC Gill Tract Community Farm, Albany, California, United States - DLSLRC.R1 | ecosystem: Host-associated > Plants > Phyllosphere > Unclassified | place... | reverse complement strand
CGCCGGACCGGCACCGCGCCTCCAGGCGGTCACCTCGTCAGTGCGTCAGCGCACGTCCTCGTCGACCCAGTCGAAGGTCTTCGTGACGGCCTTCTTCCACAGGCGGAGCTGGCGGTCGCGCTCGGCGTCGTCGAGCTGCGGCTCCCAGCGCCGGTCCTCCTGCCAGTTGGCGCGGAGCTCGTCGAGGTTCGCCCAGAACCCGACGGCCAGACCGGCGGCGTACGCGGCTCCGAGGGCGGTGGTCTCCGCGACGACCGGACGGACGACCGGCACGTTGAGGATGTCCGCCTGAAACTGCATGAGCGCGTCGTTGGCCGTCATGCCACCGTCGACCTTGAGCTCGGTCAGGTCCACGCCGGAGTCCGCGTTCACGGCGTCGAGGACCTCGCGGGTCTGCAGCGCCGTCGCTTCGAGGGCGGCACGCGCGATGTGCCCCTTGTTGACGTAGCGGGTCAGGCCGACCAGGGCACCGCGGGCATCCGGTCGCCAGTACGGCGCGAACAGGCCCGAGAACGCCGGGACGAAGTACACGCCGCCGTTGTCCTCGACGGTCTTGGCGAGGGCCTCGACCTCCGGGGCGCTGCCGATGATGCCGAGGTTGTCGCGGAGCCACTGGATGAGCGAGCCCGTGACGGCGATCGATCCCTCGAGGGCGTAGTGCGTCTCCTGGTCGCCGAGCTTGTAGCCGACCGTGGTGAGCAGCCCGTTCTCCGACCGGACGATCTCCGTGCCCGTGTTGAAGATGAGGAAGTTGCCGGTGCCGTAGGTGTTCTTCGACTCGCCCTGGTCGAACGCGGCCTGACCGAAGGTCGCGGCCTGCTGGTCGCCGAGGATGCCGGCGATCGGGACCTCGCGGAGCAGGCTGGAGGACTCGACGTGGCCGTAGACCTCGGAGGAGCTGACGATCTCCGGGAGCATCGACTTCGGCACCCCGAAGTCGGCCAGGATGTCGTCGCGCCACTGGAGCGTCTCGAGGTCCATGAACAGCGTGCGGGACGCGTTCGTGACGTCGGTCTTGTGGACGCCGCCGTCGGTGCCACCCGTCAGGTTCCAGAGGACCCAGGTGTCGGTGGTGCCGAAGAGCAGGTCGCCCGCCTCGGCCTTCTCGCGCGCACCCTCGACGTTGTCGAGGATCCAGGCGATCTTGGTGCCGGCGAAGTACGTGGCGAGGGGCAGGCCGACGATCGCCTTGTAGCGGTCGGTGTCACCGTCGGCGAGCTCGTCGACGATCGACTGCGTGCGGGTGTCCTGCCAGACGATGGCGTTGTAGACGGCCTTGCCGGTGTTCTTGTCCCAGACCACGGCGGTCTCGCGCTGGTTGGTGATGCCGACCGCCGCGACGTCGTGGCGGGTGATGTCGGCGCGGGACAGGGCCTGGCCGATGACCTCACGGGTGTTGTCCCAGATCTCCGCCGGGTCGTGCTCGACCCAACCGGCACGCGGGAAGATCTGCTCGTGCTCCTTCTGGCCGACCGACTTGATCGAGCCGGAGTGGTCGAAGACGATGGCGCGCGTCGAGGTCGTGCCCTGGTCGATGGCGACGATGTAGTCGGCCATGGGTTCTCCTTGGGTTGCGTTCGGTGTGGTGGACGGGTGGTCGTCAGGAGACGACGGGGAGCAGGAAGGTCGAGGCACCGGCGGCGAGGGCACCACCGACGAGCGGGCCGACGACCGGGACCCAGGCGTAGGACCAGTCGCTGGAACCCTTGCCCTTGATCGGGAGGATCGCGTGGGCGATGCGCGGGCCGAGGTCACGCGCCGGGTTGATGGCGTAGCCGGTGGGGCCACCGAGCGAGACACCGATCGCGATCACGAGGAAGGCGACGGGGACGGCACCGAGCTCGGCCGGGGTCTTGCCGTTGGTGAAGGCGAGCACGACGAAGACGAGCACGAAGGTGCCGATGACCTCGGTGACGACGTTCCAGCCGTAGCTGCGGATGGCCGGGCCGGTGGAGAACACGCCGAGCTTGGCGGCGGCGTCGGGCTCCTCGTCGAAGTGCTGCTTGTACGCCAGCCAGACGATGACGGCACCGATGATCGCGCCGATGAGCTGGGCGATCCAGTAGAGGAACATCTCGCCGACGGTGATCTTGCCCAGCAGGGCGAGGCCGAGGCTCACGGCGGGGTTGAGCTGACCACCGGAGCTGTACGACACGGTGACGCCGGCGAAGACCGCGAAGCCCCAACCGATCGTGACCATGAGGAAGCCGGCGCCGAAGCCCTTGGACTTCGTCAGCGAGACGGCGGCGACGACACCGCCACCGAGGATGATGAGCAACGCCGTACCGACGAGCTCTGACATGAAATTGACGCCGATGCCGTCCATCGGTGACCTCCAGTGCGAGTGGTGGGGGTCCGGTGGCTGCTGCGTCCGGCACTCCCCGTCGAGTGATTGGGGCCGAGCATAGTGAGGCGAATCGTCGCGACGCGATCACGCAACGAGTCGAGTCCGCGAAACTGCACGAACGTGCACGAGCGGTGTGCGGTCCGGCATCCCGCACCGGGGCCGCGGGAGCATGGCCCTGCACGAACGTGCACCCGAGGCGAACGGGCGGTCGCTGTAGGGTGAACGCACTCCGGTCGACGACGGCGGTGTGGATCCGCCCGCGGTCGACCCCCGTCCTCGTGGAGGTCCGTCATGAAGAAGCTCATCAACGATCCGCACGACGTCGTGACCGAGACCGTCCGTGGGTTCGCCCGGGCGCACGAGGGGCACGTCGTCCTGGTCGAGGACCCGATCCACCTGCACCGCGCCGACGCCCCCGTCCGCGGCAAGGTCGGCATCGTGAGCGGCGGCGGCAGCGGGCACGAGCCGCTCCACGCTGGGTTCATCGGCCACGGCATGCTCGACGCAGCCGTGCCGGGGCCGGTCTTCACCAGTCCGACCCCGGACCCCATCGTCGCCGCGACGAAGGCGGTGGACGGGGGAGCGGGCGTGCTCCACATCGTGAAGAACTACACCGGCGACGTCCTCAACTTCGAGACCGCGGCGGAGCTGGCCGAGCTGGAGGACATCCGCGTCGAGTCCGTCGTCGTCGACGACGACGTCGCCGTGCAGGACTCGCTCTACACGGCAGGACGCCGCGGCGTGGCCGGCACCGTCGTGGTCGAGAAGTGCGCCGGCGCCGCAGCCGAGCGCGGCGACGACCTCGACGCCGTCGCGGCGGTCGCCCGCCGCGTCAACGAGGTCACCCGGTCGATGGGCGTGGCCCTGGGCTCCGGCACCGTCCCGCACGCGGGGGAGCCGTCCTTCACGCTCGCGGACGACGAGGTCGAGCTCGGGATCGGCATCCACGGCGAGCCCGGCCGCGAGCGCATCCCGATGGCTCCGGCCGACCAGCTCGTCGACCGCGTGCTCGAACCGGTGCTCGCCGACCTCGACGCGCCTGCGGGCTCGCAGCTGCTGCTCCTCGTCAACGGGATGGGCGGGACCCCGCTGTCCGAGCTCTACATCGTCTACCGGCGCGCCGCCGAGGTCCTCACGGACCGTGGCCACCACGTCGCGCGTAGCGTGGTCGGCGACTACGTCACGTCCCTCGAGATGCCGGGCTTCTCGATCACCGTCACGGTGCTCGACGAGGAGCTCACGGCACTCTGGGACGCCCCGGTGGAGACCCCGGCGCTGCGCTGGGGTCGCTGACCACCGTCCACCATCCAGGAAGGAACACGAATTGGCGCTCGACACCGCATGGGCCATCGACTGGGTGCGCCGCACCGCCGCGACGATCGACGACCACCGCGCCGAGCTCGTCACGCTCGACCGTGAGATCGGCGACGGCGACCACGGGGAGAACCTCGACCGCGGGTTCCGCGCCGTGCTCGAGACCGTCGACGGCGGCTCCTTCGACACCCCCGGCGCGGTCTTCAAGGCCGTCGCGACGAAGCTCATCTCGACGGTGGGCGGTGCCGCCGGTCCGCTCTTCGGGACCGCCTACCTGAAGGCCGCCCAGGCGGCCGGCGACGCGACCGAGCTCGACGCCGACACGCTCGTGGCCGTGCTCACCGCCGCACGCGACGGTGTCGTCTCCCGTGGCAAGGCCGAGGTCGGCGACAAGACGATGGTCGACGCGTGGTCTGCGGCCGTCGACGCCGCGACCGCCGCTGCGGCGGCCGGCGACGGGCCGGAGCGCGTGCTCGAGGCCGCCGCCGACGCCGCCGTGACCGGCGCCGAGTCGACCGACCCCCTCGTCGCCCGCAAGGGCCGCGCCAGCTACCTCGGGGAGCGGGCGATCGGACACCGCGACCCCGGTGCGCAGTCGACGGCGTACATCCTGCGCGCAGCGGTGGACGCCGCGTGACCGTCGGGATCCTGGTCGTCTCGCACAGCGCGGCGATCGCGACCGGCACCGTCGAGCTCGCCCGCCAGATGGCCGCGGACGTCCCGATGGTGGCCGCCGGCGGCACGGACGACGGCGGCATCGGGACGTCCTTCGAGGCGATCGCCGACGGCATCCAGGAGCTCGCGCCGGCGGACGCCGTCGTCGTGCTCTGCGACCTCGGCTCCGCCTACCTGACCACCGACACCGCACTGGACTTCCTCGACGAGGCCGACCGCGACCGGGTGCACGTCTCGCAGGCCCCGCTGGTCGAGGGCACGGTGGCCGCGGCGGTCGCCGCGCAGACCGGCGGCGACGTCGACGCCGTCCTGGCCGCTGCGTCATCGGCCGCACGGTCCGCGGACGACGACGAGAGCGCCTCCGACCCGACGGGGGACCGGCCGGGAGGCACGGCACCCGTCGACGACGCGGATCCGACCGACGGGGCGGTCACCGAGACCGTCGAGCTGGTCAACGAGAGCGGGCTCCACGCCCGTCCGGCGGCCGAGTTCGTGAAGACCGCGGCGAAGCACGAGTCCCGTGTCCGCGTGAACGGCGTCGACGCGAAGAGCCTCCTCGCGATCATGGCGCTCGCGCTGCCGCAGGGTGCGAGCGTGACGATCGAAGCGGTCGGACCCGACGCGCAGGAGGCCGTGGACACGCTCGTCGCGCTCGTCCGCTCCGGCTTCGGCGAGTGACGAGCGCCGCCGCGCGCGCCGAGGAGGCGGGCGCGGCGGAGGTGCTCAGCGTCCGGGTGTCACGAACTCCTGCAGCCCCGTGACCCGGAGCAGGTCCAGCTTCGCGGCGTCCTCGCTGCCGGGCACCGCCGTGTAGACCACGATCCGCAGGTCGCTGCCCGGCACGCTGAGCACGTCGCAGTCGATCTCCACCGGGCCGACCGGGGTGTGCACGACCTTGCGACTGGTCCGGTGCTCGGCGATGCGCCCACCGTGCCAGCGCCGCTCGAACTCCGGGGACGCACGGCGCAGCCGTGCCACCAGCTCCGCGAGACGCCGATCCGCCGGGTACCGGCCCAGGGCGGAGCGGAGATCGGCGACCAGGTCGCTCGAGAAGTCCTCCTGGTGGGTGTCGTCCCACTCGACGCCGTCGTGCCCCTGCGTGAAGTGCCGCCACACGAGGTTCGCCTCGAGGCCCGTCCAGCGCCCGGGGTCGCCGGAGACCGTGGCCCAGAGGTCGTTCCACAGCACGATGTCGTGCGCCGCCGTGAACACGGCCAGCGGGACGTCCCCGAGCCGGTCGAGCATGCGGTGCACGCCGGGCGGGACGTGGCGAGGGACCTCGCCCCGCGAGGGCACCGCGGCGCCCGCGACCCGGAACAGGTGGTCGCGTTCGGCCTCCGTGAGCCGGAGCGCGGTCGCGAGTGGAGCCCGGCGGTGCGCCGGCCCGGCCCCGCCGGCAGTCCGACCTCGGCCGGACGCACCCGGTCACGCCAGGCGCGCAACACCTCCGCGAACTCGCTCATGCGACCATCATCACCCGGTTCGGGCAGGCGGTCCTGGTACTGCCGGTCCCACCGTCGACCGGTGCCTGGGAACCCGACGGCGACGCGGGCATCGTGGACGGCATGACCACCACACTCATCACCGGGGCCAACCGTTCGCTCGGCCTCGAGACCGCACGCCGACTCGTCGAGGCCGGGCGCACCGTGTACGCCGGCATGCGCGACACCGCCTCCGGGGACGAGGCGCGGGCCATCGGCGCGCACGTCGTGGCGCTCGACGTCACCGACCAGGCGAGCGTCGACGCCGCGCTCGCGTCACTGCCGGAACTCGACGTGCTCGTGAACAATGCCGGAGTGCTCGGGACCTCGTTCGGCGTCGACGACCTCGACGCGGACGCGATGGCCGACGTGCTCGACACGAACGTCGTCGGGGTCGTCCGGGTGACGCAGGCGGCCCTGCCGCTGCTGCGTCGCTCGTCGAACCCGGTGATCGTCAACGTCGCGTCCGGTGTCGGCTTCGCGCGCTGGCTCACCACGCCCGGTCGCGACGAGCACCCGGTCCCCGCCGTGCCGTACGCGGCGTCGAAGGCGGCGCTCATCGCCGCGACGGTGCAGTACGCGAAGAACCTGCCCGGGTTCCGCGTGAACGCGACCGACCCCGGCTACACCGCGACCGCGTTCAACGGCTTCGGCGGGCACCAGACCGTCACGGAGGGCACGGACGCGACGGTGGCGCTCGCGCAGGTCGGCCCGGACGGACCGACGGGGGAGTTCCACGACCGGACCGGCCGCATCGAGTACTGACCGGGCGGCGGACGGGAGGCACGTGGCGGGTCCGCCACGCGCCTGCCGTCGGTCGGTCTGCCAGGATGACGGCATGCGCGCAGTCCGGTACGACCGCTTCGGTTCCATGCCCGTCATCGTCGAGCTCCCGACGCCGGAGGCACCCGTCGACGGCGTCGTCGTCACCGTCCGTGCGACCGGGGTGTGCCGGAGCGACTGGCACGCGTGGAAGGGCCACGACGACTCGGTGTCGTTGCCGCACGTGCCGGGCCACGAGTTCTCGGGGACCGTGTCGGCCGTCGGCGACGACGTCACCGGCTTCGCCGTCGGCGACCGGGTGACCGCGCCGTTCGTCTTCGCCTGCGGTACGTGCGAGCAGTGCCGCGACGGGGCCACGCAGGTGTGCACCCGGCAGCAGCAGCCCGGGTTCACGCTGCCGGGCTCGTACGCCGAGGCGGTGGTGGTGCCGCACGCCGACGTGAACCTCGTGGCGCTGCCCGACGAGGTCGGCTTCGCCGAGGCGGCGGGGCTCGGCTGCCGGTTCGGCACCGCGTACCACGCGCTGCACGCACGGGGTCGGGTCGCCGCAGGGGAGTGGGTCGCCGTCTTCGGCTGCGGCGGTGTCGGACTGTCCACCGTGCTGGTCGCCGTGGCAGCGGGCGCACGCGTGGTCGCCGTCGACGTCTCGCCGGCAGCGCTCGAGCGGGCGGCGGCACTCGGCGCGACCACGCTGCCGATGGGCGAGGACGTGGCGGCGACGGTGCACGGTGTGACCGGAGGGGGCGCGCACGTGTCGGTGGACGCCTACGGCAGCCGGGCGACCTCGCTCACCGCGGTGGGCTCGCTCCGTCCGCGCGGTCGGCACGTGCAGGTCGGCCTGTTGCTCGACGACGAGGCCGTGCCGGTCATCCCGATGGGCAGGGTCATCGCCGACGAGCTCGAGCTGCTCGGGAGTCACGGGATCGCGGTGGGGGAGTACGCCGCGATGCTCGACGACGTGGTCGCCGGTCGGCTCCGTCCCGCCGAGTCGATCGGACGGACGATCGGGTTCGGCGACCTGCCCGATGCGCTCGAGGCGATGGACCGGCCGGCGACCGGGTCGGGGATGACCGTCGCGGTGTTCTGAGACGCCGCCGTCCCCGACATCCGCGACCTGCGGACAGCCGGTGTGTCATCTGACATACTGCGGAGATGACGTGGGGAAGCGGAGCGGGCGTCGAGCTCGCGGAGCTCGCAGTGATCGACGACTGTCGGCTGACGGTGCCACCGGGCGTCGACCGGGCGGACGGAGTCGTCCGCTCGTTCGTGGCGCGGATCCCACCGGGGGCGTCGACGGGGTGGCACCGGCACGACGCCTGGCAGACGGGCATCGTCGCCCGGGGGCGACTGCGACACCGGACGGCCGACGTCGTGCAGTACCACGAAGCCGGTCAGGTGCTCGTCGAGGCACCCTTCGTCGACCACGAGGCAACGAACGTGTCCGACGAGGAACTGGTGCTCGTGTTCGTCGCGGCGCAGGTCGACGACTGCCCGCTGGTCACGCCGAGACCCGCGCCCTGACGCAGGGCGGGGCGATCAGGGGAGCCGCACACACGGGAGTCCGACCGTCTCGAGTCACCTGAGTTGACATAATATGCATTATCGGCGCTCAGCGCTGAACAGCCAGGCAGCCGGGGAACTCGCGTCCACGCACCGTTCTCGTCGCACGACGCGCCGCCGTTCGTCCGCCGTGGGTGCACGACATGCCGCTCACGATCAACGTGAACGGCATGTCGTGCGACCTGGGCGTCGTGACCGGCGGCGCGTCGTGACCGGCGGCGCATCGTGGCCGGCTCCGCGGTGGCGTTGCGGGTCCGACGGACCTGCGCGGTCGGCGGCGACGGCCGGGTCGTCAGTGCTCGGGCGTCTCGTCGCCGGTGGGCACGTCGTCGGCGTCGATCTCGAGGGCGGCCTGCTCGCTGCCGTCCTCCTCGACCTCGGAACGGTCGGTGTCCGGCTGCTCCGGCTGCTCGGCCTGGGTGGTCTCTTCTGCGGGGTCCGGCTGGCTGTACGTCATGGCGGGGACGCTACTCGGCACGGCCTGTGTCGGTCCGGGCGGTGCGGTCGTCGACGGTGACCGGACAGACGGACGGGAGGCGCGTGGCGGTGCCGCCACGCGCCTCCCGTCCGGTGGTGCTACTGGTTCTGCAGCATCTGCGTCGCCAGCACGGCGCCGAAGATCATGAAGATGATCGCGATGACGATGCCGATGACGCTCAGGACGATGCCGGCGAGGACCATGCCGCGGTTCAGGCCCCGGCGACGCGCGACGAATCCGAGGATCAGGCCGACGATGCCGGCGATCAGACCGATGATCGAGAACAGGAAGCCGAAGACGACGGCGACGATGCCGAGCACCAGCGACCCGATGGCGAGGCCGTTGCCGCCGTTCGTCGCGGGTGCCGCGCCGGGCGTGTTCGGTGCCGGCGGGAAACCGTTCGTGGACATGGGAGCTCCTCGTGTCAGGGCCGCTGGCACGGGTTGCGTGCGGCCGTCAGCGCACACGGTAGGCGCTTCCTGCGAAGTGCGCTCACATCAGCTGTACGCACCCGGTGCTGCCGGATCAGACGGCACGGTGCTGCCGGACCAGGTCCGGGAGCTCCACCGGCTCGAAGGGCTCGTCGGTGGCGTCGAGCTCCTCGGCGGTCCACCACCGCGAAGCTAGGATGTCGACGCGCTCGTCGTCGGTCCACTCGGCATCGGACAGCTCGAACCCTGGCGTCCGGACGACGTAGAACTCGCTGTGGCCGCGGTCGTGGTCGGCCAGGTCCCACTCGACCGTGAAGTCCCAGCTCCACACGGGGTCGCCCGGATCGTCGACGACGACGCCGGTCTCCTCACGGAGCTCGCGGACGGCGGCGTCGCGGTGCGACTCCCCCGGGTCCACGCCGCCACCGGGGGTGATCCACCGGTGCGCGTGGTCGGACGACGGCGACCGCGTGTCCATGAGGAACACGCGGCCGTTCGGGTCGAGCAGGAGGATGCGGGAGGTCAGACGGAGGCCGGGCTTCGCTGTCATCCGCCCGAGGCTACCCGTCGCGCCGTCCCCCGCTCCGTGTCAGGCCGTGAAGCCGCTCGTGTCACCGACGAGCTTCGTGTGGTCGGCCGGGATCGGCTCGACGGCGGCCAGGGCGATCTCGGCCGCGAACTCGGACACGCTGTAGAGCTTCCCGACCTCCTGGCGCCGACCCTCGATCGCACCGGGGTTCAAGCGGTTGAGCAGCGTCGCCGTGATGGTGCCCTCGATCATGTCGCCGGAGACGGTCACGAACTCGATGCCGGCGGCCTCGAGCTGCGGGATGAGCTCGCGCAGCGCGAGTTCGCCGGCACGCTTGCTCTTGGCGACGGGGACGTACTCGTCCATCGTCTCGGCGGTCTCGACGAAGTGGGCCTGGTGGCTCGTCACGAAGACGACACGCGAGCCGGCCGGCATGTGCGGCACGGCGGTCTGCAGCATGTCGACCTGTGCGTCGCGGTTCAGGCGGAGTGCGTAGTCCTCCCCCAGGTCGGCCTCCATGCCGCCGGAGGCGTTGAGCACGAGCAGGTCGATCCCGCCCCACTCGGCCACGACGCGGTCGACCATCGCCTGGACGGAGTCGTGGTCGGTCAGGTCGGCAGCCACGGCGATCGCGGAACCGCCGGCAGCGACGACCTTCTCGACGATCTGCTCGGCGCGCCGGGCCTTGTTGCGGTAGTTCACGACGACCTTCGCGCCGGCCTCGGCCAGGTAGCCGACGGTGTCGGCGCCGATACCGCGCGACGACCCCGTGACGAGGGCGCGCTTGTCGGCGAGGGATCCGGGGGCGAGGGGGTTCGTCACAGGCGTGTTCTCCAGGTCGCTGCTGTGGCCGGTCGGCCGCCGACGAGCCTACCAACCACGCGGCCCGCGCCGGGCGAGCGTCGGCCGCACCCGCGCGGACCCGAGCGTGACTTGATATGTTGAACGGAGTTGGACCGGCCGTCGCGACGCTGCACGCCGGAGCGCGCGATGCAAGGGAGGGAGATCGCGTGAACATCGACTGGATCCAGACCGTCGTCTGGATCGGACTGACACTGCTGCTGGGCGTGGTCGAGATCTTCACGCTCGACTTCATCTTCTTGATGCTCGCCGCGGGCGCGGCCGGGGGTCTGATCGCAGCGCTGGTCGGCGCGCCGTGGTGGCTCTCCGCGATCATCGCGGCCGTCGTCGCACTCGTGCTGCTCTCGCTCGTCCGCCCCCGGCTGCTCGTGGCGCTCGGCCGGAACGCCGACCCCCACCGCACCAACATCGAGGGGCTGATCGGCCTGCGCGGCACCGTCGCGGTGGCCTTCACGTCGTCGTCCCCCGGGCAGGTCCGTCTCGCGAACGGCGAGACCTGGAGCGCCCGGCTCGCCGCAGGCTCCCCCGACCGCACACCACCGCTCGGCACCCCCGTGGTCGTCGAGTCCATCGAGGGGTCGACCGCGGTCGTCCGCCTCGGAGAAAGGGCCACCTCGTGACCATCTCAGCCGGGACGATCGCCCTGATCGTCCTCGTCCTCGTCGTCGTGATCTTCGTGATCGTCGTCCTGTCCCGCGCGATCCGGATCGTGCCCCAGGCGACGGCCGGGATCGTCGAACGACTCGGCAAGTACCACAAGACGCTCAGCCCCGGACTCAACATCCTGGTGCCGTTCATCGACCGGCTCCGCCCGCTCATCGACATGCGCGAGCAGGTCGTGTCCTTCCCGCCGCAGCCGGTGATCACCGAGGACAACCTGGTGGTCTCGATCGACACCGTCGTCTACTTCCAGGTGACCGACGCACGCGCCGCCACCTACGAGATCGCGAACTACCTGGGTGCGGTCGAGCAGCTCACCACCACGACGCTCCGCAACGTCGTGGGTGGCCTCAACCTCGAAGAGGCGCTGACCAGCCGCGACAACATCAACGGCCAGCTCCGGGTCGTCCTCGACGAGGCGACCGGCAAGTGGGGCATCCGGGTCGGTCGTGTCGAGCTCAAGGCGATCGAGCCGCCCGTGTCGATCCAGGACGCCATGGAGCAGCAGCTCCGCGCCGAACGGAGCCGTCGAGCCGCGATCCTGCAGGCCGAGGGCACCAAGCAGTCGGCGATCCTCGAGGCCGAGGGCCAACGGCAGGCCGCGATCCTCGCCGCCGAGGGTGACGCGAAGGCCCAGGTGCTCCGCGCCGAGGGTGAGGCGCAGGCCATCGCGACCGTCTTCGACGCGATCCACACCGGTGACCCGGACGACAAGCTGTTGTCCTACCAGTACCTGCAGACCCTGCCGAAGATCGCCGAGGGCACCGCGAACAAGCTCTGGATGATCCCGAGCGAGTTCACCGAGGCGCTGTCCGGTATCGCCAAGGGCTTCACCGGCGGGCGGACCGGCAGCGGTCCGGTCGCGGGAGCCGGTGGGGGCACGGACTTCCTGTCGCGCATCTCGAAGCTCGCGAACGAGAGCCTGGCGAACACCGCGACCGCGGACGGCGCCGCAGCGACGAACCCCCGACCGGACGCCACCGCGGCCGACATCGTCCCGGACGCGGCGCTCGACGAGCGGCTCGAGGAGTCGAACCGCAGTGTCGACGCGCGCCTCGCCGCGGCCGACGAGGCCTCGCAGACCGCGCTCGGGGACGACCGCCAGCCGTAGGTCCCCCCGCACACGACGACGCCCGCCCCGGATACCCCGGGGCGGGCGTCGTCGTGTCGGGGGTGGTGCTCAGGCGCCGCGACGTGCACGCAGGAACGCGAGACGCTCCTCCAGGAGCTCCTCGAGTTCCTCGCGCGAGCGACGCTCGAGCAGCATGTCCCAGTGCGTCCTCGGCGCCTTGACGTCCTCGGCAGCGACCTCGACGGGGATCCCGTCGTCGCCGAGCAGCCGTCCTTCGCGCCCCGTCCGGGGTTCCGACCACGTCTGCGGTACGTCCGCCTCGGCGGAGAAGACGACGTCGAACGTCTCCCCCGACTCGGTCTGGTAGACCGCGCGCTTCCGGTCGGAGAGCTCGACGCCCTCCTCGCTCTGGAGACTCTGGCTCCCGAGCCGCATCCCGCGGAGACTCCGATCAGCCATGTGTGTGCTCCTCTCGCTCGTCTGCCCTCCTCAACACTGTCCCACGCGGGATGCATCCCGACTGGGCGCATTCACAGAGCGTTCCCAGTGGGAGGTGGCGGTGTTCAGGAATCGCGGCGGAGCGACCGTGTCGATCGACGGCCCCACGGTGCGCACGCGAGCAGCGCGAGGAGGGCCCCGAGCGACACCAGGAGGGTGACCGAGCCGGAGACGACGGTGGCGGGGGTCGTCCCGGTGCCGAGCGGCACGTCCGTGACCATCGAGGTCGCCGTGTACGCGGGGACGCGGTCGATGGTCCGCCCCGACGGGTCGATGACCTGGGACGCACCGACCGTCGAGATGTTGACGAGCGAGCGACCGGTCTCGACCGCCCGGAGCCGGGCGATCTCGAGCTGCTGCAGGTTCTCGTCGGTCCCGGAGAAGTCGGCGTTGTTCGTCTGCGCGAGGATGACCTGCGCTCCCCCGCGAGCCATGTCGGACGTGAGCCCGTCGTCGACGATGTCGAAGCAGACCGCGATCCCCGCCCTGATGCCGGCGACGTCGAGCACGTTCGGCTTGGTGCCCGGCGTGTAGTCGCGCTGCAGCAGCCCGATGAGCGACGGCGCCAGCTTCGAGAAGAACCAGCGGTCGGGCACGTACTCGCCGAAGGGGACCGGACGCTTCTTGTCGTAGGACGACTGCCAGCCGTCGGCGGTCCACACGAACGACGTGTTGTGCAGGACGCCGGACGGTGTCTGCGTGATCGCCCCGGCGACCAGCGGCGCCCCGACCGTGTCGACCACGGAGTCGAGGGCGCCTGCGACGGCCGGGAAGCGCCGCGGGTCGGCCTCGGCGGCAGCCTCGGGCCAGACGACCAGGTCGACGCCACGCGCCTCGACGTCGGTCGCGGCGACCTGCGCGGCCAGGACCTCGCCCGGCTGGGCGCGGTCGAAGTACCCGGCCGGACCGTTGCCCTGCACGGCCTCGACGCGGATGCTGCCGTCGATGCGGATGTGCCAGGCGGGCACGGCCAGGACCACGGCGACCAGGAGCCCGGCGGTGGCCACGCGCGTGGACGCGGCGACGCCCGAGCCGGGTGTGCGAGGCACGACGAGCGCGAGCGACAGCACGACCGCGACGCAGTAGACGACGACGAACGTCACGCCGAGCACGCCCACGTACGCCGCGAGGTGCGTGAAGGGTCCCTGCGACTGGGACAGCCCGACCCGACCCCACGCGAAGCCCTCGTACGGCCAGCTGCCGGAGAACCACTCGCGTCCGGTCCAGAGTCCGGCGACGACGGCCGGGAGGCCCCACACCCGCCAGGCGGTCGACGGCAGGACGCGCGCGACCCAGCGGTACGCGAGGGCGATCGCCACGCTGCCGAGGGCGAAGTACGCGGCCTCGAACAGCGCGAGCGCCAGCCACGGGACCGGCCCGAGGTACCGCCCGGCCCAGGAGATCGCGGGCAGCCAGAAGGCCGCGCCGGCCACGTACCCGAGCCAGGCTGCACGTCGGGCGCGCTGCCCCATCGCGGCGAGCAGCATGCAGGCCGTCGCCGGGTAGGCGAGGAACCACCAGCCCGGGGACGGGAACGACAGGGCGAAGAGCAGGCCGCCGACGACCGCGAGCGGGAACGCGAGGCGCAGCGGCAGCGCGGCGAACTCGTCGCGCCGCCCGTCCTGCAGGACCCCGGACCTGACACGGGACACCGTCGACGCCCGCGAGTCGGCGCGGACGACGCGGCGTCCCGCGGTGGAACCGCCGGTCTGCGGGCGCGTGGCCGCGTCGGGGACGTGCACCGGGCCTCCCGTCAGACCGTCGCGTAGGCGACGATGCCGCGGCGCACCGCGTCCGTCGCCCGTCGCGCGGTCTGGGCGAGCTCCTCGTCGCCGGCGTTCCGGACCTGGTCCAGCAGGTCGATGACCTGCTTCGACCAGCGCACGAAGTCGCCAGCGGGCATGTCCAGGGTCCGGAGCACGTCGTCGAGCGCGGAGCCGGACGCCCAGCGGAACATGCCGACCGACATCGCCGGGGTCGGCGGCTGCGAACCGGCGAGCCGCGCATCGCGCTCGATGTCGTCGAGCCGCGCCCAGATGGTCAGCGTCTCGTCGAGCGCCGGCCGGAAGGCTCCGCGGGGCAGGGCGTGCTCGGTCCCCGGGGCGTCCTCGCGCCGGGGCTGGTACACGATGGTGGCGGCCATGGCGGCGAGCTGCGCCGGGGTCAGTTCCTTCCAGACGCCGGCCTCGAGGCACTCGGCCACGAGCAGGTCGCGCTCACCGTAGATCCGCTGCAGGCGACGTCCGCCCGCGGCGACGGTCGCTTCGTCGTCCCCGGTGGCGACCAGGTAGCCGAGCTGCAGGAGCACGTCGGTGACCCGGTCGAACGTCGTCGCGACGGCACCCGTGCGGGAGCGGATCTGCTGGACGAGCTTGTCGTTGGCGCGCTTGAGCTTGTACCAGCGCTCGGCCCAGCGGGCGTGCGCCTCGCGGTCCGGGCACGCGTGGCAGGGGTGGCGCTGCATCTGCCGACGGACCTCGGTGATCGCCGCCTGGCGCTCCTGCCGGGCGCCGTGCGAGGCCTCGCGACCGCCGGGGACGTTCGTGCGCTCGAGGTCCGACAGGCGACGGCGGAGCGCGGCGTACTCGGTGAAGTCGCCGAGGTGGCACTGCATCGCGCGCTGGTAGCCGTCGAGGGACTCCTGCTGCGACCGGACCTTGCGTGCGAGGTCGACGACGGAACGGTCCGCCTGGAACTGCGCGAACGAGGTCTCGAGGACCTCGCGCGTCCGCTGCCGACCGAACTGCTCGATGAGGTTCACGGCCATGTTGTACGTGGGCTTGAACGACGAGTTGAGCGGGTAGGTGCGACGGCTCGCCAGCGACGCGACGGCCTGCGGGTCGAGGCCGTCCGACCACTGGATGACCGAGTGGCCCTCGACGTCGATGCCACGGCGTCCGGCGCGACCGGTGAGCTGCGTGTACTCCCCCGGCGTGATCGGCACCCGGGCCTCGCCGTTGAACTTCTCGAGCTTCTCGAGCACGACCGTGCGGGCCGGCATGTTCACGCCGAGCGCCAGGGTCTCGGTCGCGAACACGACCTTGAGGAGCTTGCGCTGGAAGAGGTCCTCGACGACCTCCTTGAACGCGGGCAGCAGGCCGGCGTGGTGTGCGGCCACACCGCGCTCGAGGCCCTCGAGCCACTCCCAGTAGCCGAGCACCGCGAGGTCCTCGTCGAGCAGGGTCCGGCAGTGGTACTCGGCCGTCTCGCGGATCTCGTTGCGCTCGTCGGCGGTCGTCAGCGAGATGCCGGACCGGAGGACCTGACGGACGCCCTGGTCGCAGCCGTTGCGGCTGAACACGAAGAAGATCGCCGGCAGGAGCATCCGCTCGTCGAGCACCTTCGCGATCTGCTCGCGGTACATCTTCTCGGTACGAGGGCCCCGGCGCTCGGGGTAGCCGCCGCGTCCGCGACGACCACGGTGGCCGCCGCCGTGCCGCTCGCTGCGCGAGGCGCCGCCGACGAGTCGGAGCAGCTCCGGGTTCACCCGGTTCGTGGCCGCCGCACCGCTCGAGTCGAACAGGTCGACCATCTTCGAGCCGACGAGCACGTGCTGCTCGAGCGGGACCGGCCGGTCCTCGGACACGATGACGTCGGTGTCGCCGCGGACGGTCTGCAGCCAGTCGCCGAACTCCTCGGCGTTGGACACCGTCGCGCTGAGGGAGACGAGCCGGACCTCGGTCGGCAGGTGCAGGATCACCTCTTCCCACACCGCTCCCCGGAACCGGTCCGCCAGGTAGTGGACCTCGTCGAGGACGACCCACGCCAGGTCGTCGAGCAGGTCGGAGTCCGCGTAGATCATGTTGCGGAGCACCTCGGTCGTCATCACGACGACACGGGCCCGCGGGTTGACGTTCGTGTCGCCGGTGAGGAGCCCGACCTCGGACTCGCCGTAGTCGGCCACGAGCTCGTTGTACTTCTGGTTGCTCAGCGCCTTCATCGGCGTCGTGTAGAAGACCTTCGCGGTCGGCTGCCGCATGGCGAGCCAGATCGCGAACTCGGCGACGATCGTCTTGCCGGCACCGGTCGGTGCGGCGACGAGGACGCTCCGGCCCTGGTCGAGTGCGTCGCAGCCGGCGACCTGGAACGGGTCGAGGTCGAAGCGCAGGTCGGAACGGAACAGCTCGAGGTTGCGCGAGCGGTTCCGGACCTTCGCCGCCTGGTAGCGCTCGGCGGCAGTGGGTCCGGCGGTCATCAGCGTGCGTACTCCTCGTCGAGCTTCGCCTGCTGCTTCGCCAGCCTGCGGTCGTGGAGCCAGGTCACGAGACACGCTGCTGCGTAGAGCACCGTCATCGGGATCGCCAGCAGGAACATCGAGATGACGTCGGCCGACGGGGTCACGATCGCGCAGAACACCAGGATGCACACGATCGCGACGCGCCACGATCTGATGATCGAGCTGGCCGACAGCACCCCGACGAAGTTCAGCAGCACGAGGAACACCGGCAGCACGAACGCGATGCCCACGGCGACGATGAGCTTGATGACGAAGTCGTAGTACGCCTTGGCGTCGACGATCGACGTGTCCTGCGCCGACACGAAGCTGCCCAGGATCCCGACGATGTGCGGCAGGACGTACCAGCCGAACCAGCAGCCCGCGAAGAACAGCGGGATCGCGGTGCCCAGGAACCCGAACACGTACTGCTTCTCGCGCCGCACCAGCGCCGGGACGATGAACGCCCAGACCTGGTAGAGCCAGACGGGGCTCGAGATGACGACACCGATCGTGATCGCGATCTGCAGTCGCAGGTCGAACGCGCCGGTGATCTGGGGGAAGTTCAGCTCGGCCGTGTGGCCGCCGACCTCGGCCAACTGGGTGACCGGCTGCCGCAGGGCATCGAGCACGAACGGGGTGAGGAACCACCCGCCGACCGCGCAGAGCGCGACCGCGACGACGGCCTTGAAGAGACGGTTCCGCAGCTCGATCAGGTGCTGCCCGAGCGACATGCGACCCTCGGTGTCCTTCTCCGGACGGCCTGGTCGCCTCGCTCGCCCGCTCGCGGTCGTCGAAGCCATGGCCCGATCCTACGGGACCGGGGCCGACAGTCGGGCCGTCGGCGGCGGACCCACAGGCGGACGACCGGACGGGAGGCGCACGTCGGGCCCGCCCCGTGCCTCCCGTCCGTCAGGGTGAGGGGCGGGCGCGGTGCGCGCGCTACTCGGCGGCCAGGGCTGCTTCGGCGAACGCGCGGACGGCGGCACGGGCCGCCGGCGGGTCGAGGACGACCGCTCGGCCCGGCAGTCCGGCCACCAGCCGGACGACCCCGTCGAAGCCGTTCGATGCCGCGAGCCGGATGCGGACGCGGCCGTCTGCGTCCTCGGCGTCGGCGGTGTCCGCCAGGAAGTCCGCGACGAGGGGCAGCGCCGAGCAGTCGAGCTCCACCGTGACGATGACGTCGCCGCCGGACTGCTGGAAGAGCGTGTCCGGGATCACGACGTCGCCGATGGTCTTCTCGGCCGGGCGGTCGTCCACGCGCACGCTCGTCATCCGGTCGAGCCGGAAGGTCCGGAGCGCCTGCCGGTCGAGGTCCCAGGCACGCAGGTACCAGTCGGTGTCGATCGACTCGACGCGGAGCGGGTCGACACGGCGGGTCCCGCCGCGGGTGCGCGGCCCGGCGTACTCGAACGCCAGACCGCGACCGTCGGCGACGGCACGGCGGATGGTGGCGAGCGCCGCGTCGTGCAGGTCCTGACCGACCGCGACGTTCGACGCCGCTCCCCCGGCACCGCGGGAGAGCTTCGCCATGAGGGACCGGATCGCGTCCCGGTCGGCGGCCTCGGGCAGCGCGGACAGGTACTGCAGGCCGGCGATCAGGGCCGAGGCCTCACGCGCCGACAGCCGGGGCGAGTCGTCGATCGCCACGAGGTTCGTCAGCACGATCATGTCGTTCTGCTCGAAGTCGTCCCAGGCGATGTCGAACAGGTCACCGTGCTGGTACTGCATCGTCTCGCCGGGCACCCCGGACACCGCGATGAGCTCGACCGCACGGCGGATGCGCTGCTCGGGGACGCCGAAGTGCCGTGCGGCCTCGGCCACGGACACGCGCTCGTGGTCGATGAGGTACGGCACGAGGACGAGCAGGAACGCGAGCTTGTCCTGTGCCTGGAGCGGTTGCTGGTCAGGCACGGGTACCTCCGGCGTCGGCGGTCTGGTCGGCGTCGGTGGTCCGGTCTGCGTCGGCTCGGCCGGCCTCCGCGTGGTCGGCGACGAGGGCGCGCAGGCGGGCGACCACGAGCTCGCGGACCGCGGCGGGCTCGAGCACCCGGACCTCGGGACCGAAGGCCGCCAGTTCCTCGGCGAGGATCTGCGGGTCGACGTGGTGCACGACGAGCACGCCGTCGTCGTCGACCTCGGTGCCGCGTCGACGCTGGAGCCGGCGCTCGGCATCGGAACCGGGCACGACCGCGATCCGCGCCGTCCGTTCGGCCCACACCCGGTCCAGCTCGGTCAGGGCACGTTCGGCGGCGCCGGCGGGAGCGGGGTGCTGCCCGACCTGGTGCACGCTGACCGGCCCGACGATCCGCGAGAGCAGGTAGTTCTTCGTGCCGCCGGTGGAGAACTCGTGCGCTGCGAGCATCCAGCGACCGCCGTGCTGCACGAGCGCGAGCGGTGCGAGGTCACGTCGGCGGGGCGCGTGCTCGCCCGGCGTGATGTAGTCGAAGCGCACGGCGGCGCCACGGTCGAGCGCTGAACGCAGGGGCTCGAACGCGGTGTCACGGGCGCGGAGCCGGGGCGAGTAGGCGGCCATGCCGGCGACGCCCTGCGCCGTGGTCGTCCCACCGTCGTCGGCACCGGCGGACCGGACCTTCAGCAGCGCCCGTCGTGAGTCGGTGGACAGTGCGCCCTCGCGCCAGGCCATCGCCGCGAGCGACAGCAGCGCGGACTCGTCCGGGGTGAAGCGGACGTCGAGCGGCAGGTCGTACTCGCCCTTCGGGATGCGGTACCGGAGCGTCTGGTTGTTGCCGGCGGCACCGGGCGTCTCGATCGTCTCGAGCGGGATGCCGAGGTCGCGGACGTCGTCCTTGTCGCGCTCGAACTGCCGCTCGAGCGACGCGTTGTCCCCACCGGACGTGTAGCGCTGCCGGTAGCCCTGCACGTTGGCCAGGATCTCCGCCTTGGTCAGCCCGGCCTCGGTCGAGAGCAGCGCGAGCACCAGGCTGAAGAGCCGCTCCTCGGCGGGGACGCGGGGGGCTCGGGTGGCTGGCACGAGCCCGATCCTACGGCAGCGCGGGTGCACCGGAGTGCACCCGCGCGCGGTCGGTGGACGGACCGTCGAGGGTCAGGCGGGCATCTTCCCGAGCACGTCGATGACGTACGCGGTGGTGCCGTCCTGCTGGTGCACGATCGCCAGGACCTGGTCGCCGACACGGTGGCCGAGGACGGCGTTCCGCACGCCGTCGATGACCTGGCCCTTCGCGAGCGGGATCGCCTGTGCGCCCGAACCGTCGGTCCAGCTCGAGCCGACGACGGACGAGTCGCCGTTGCTGCCGGCCCACGAGACGGCCGTGTACTTGATGACCGCGGTGTCCTTCGCGGTGAGCTCCGCCCCGGACCCCTTGCGGAGCAGGTGCAGCGCGTCGTCCTTCGGGGCGCTCCACGACGGGATCGTGATGCCGGGCGCACCCGACGGCGCGAGGACGACGGCGGGCATGCCGTCGCCGGCGAGCTGCGGCGTGCCGGTCGCCCGGGCGTCGAAGGCCTGCTTGACGTCCATGACCGCGATCACGGCGTCCTCGGCCTTGCGTGACGTGCCGGACGCGGCGGTCGCGCTCCCGCTCAGCTCGCTCTTCGGCAGGGCGACGGCGAGCCGGTCGCCCACGTGGGCGCACTCGAGCGCGGTGCCCAGGGGGCCGTAGTTCGCAGCGCCCGCGGTGATCGGCGCGGTCTGCCCGGAGTACCCGCTGGTCTGCGCGACCTGACCGGTGCTGCCATCGACGAGGGTGTACTCGACGAGGACCGGCGTCCCCTCCTCGATCTGGCGGCCGTCGCCGGAGCGCAGGACCGACACCTGCGTGTCCGTCGTGGTCAGCCCGGACGGCACCGACACCTTCGGCTCCTTGCCGAACGCACCGGACGCCGTCACCGCTGCCGATGCGGCACCGGGAGCCGGGCAGGAGGACGCGGTCGTACCGGCCCCGCTGGCGGCGCACCCCGTCAGGGACGCGGCGAGGCCGATGGTGACCAGGAGTGCGGGGATGGTGCGCACGGACCCTCTTTCCGTTCGGTGCTGGACGGGCATGCGTAGCCTAGCGGTCGCCGTCGGCGGCATCGTGCGAGGCATCCGGGGTGCCTTCGGCGCCGCCGTGCGCGATCCCCTGCGCGTCCGTCCCGGCCTCGGCAGCGGCGACCCTGCGGGCCTGGGCCGCTGCCTGACGGGCGACCTTCCGGAGCTTCTTGTCGCTGGCGGACCGCTCGCCGACGGCGCCGGGGGTCCAGGCCTCGACGTCCTCGTCCGAGAACTCGGCCTTGCCTGCACGACGCTTCAGGTTCGGCAGCACGACGCCGTCGGCGAGGCGTCGGGCGGTCACGAGGAACCCGGTGTGGCCGACCATCCGGTGGTCCGGACGGACGGCGAGACCCTCCACGTGCCAGGTGCGCACGAGGGTCTCGCTCGACTGCGGGTCCGTGAAGCGCCCGGTGTCCCGCAGCGCCTCGGCCGTGCGGGACAGCTGCGTGACGGTCGCCACGTAGCAGACGACGAGCCCGCCGGGGACGAGCGCGTCCGCCGCGGCGTCGACGCACTCCCACGGCGCGAGCATGTCGAGGACCACGCGGTCGATGCTCTGCGGTCCGGTGGCGCCGGGGAGCTCCTCGACGAGGTCGCCGACGGTCACCGACCAGTTGTCCGGCACGGCGCCGAGGAACGTGCCGACGTTGCCGCGCGCGATGGCGGCGAACTCCTCGCGGCGCTCGAACGACTGCAGCCGGCCGGTCGGACCGATCGCCCGGAGGAGGAAGAGCGAGAGTGCTCCCGAGCCGACGCCGGCCTCGACGACCCGGGCGCCCGGGAAGACGTCCGCGAAGGCGACGATCTGGGCGGCGTCCTTCGGGTAGACGATGGCCGCGCCCCGGGGCATCGACATCACGTAGTCGTTGAGGAGCGGCCGGAGCGCGAGGTACTCGTCGCCGGTGCTCGCCCGGATCACGGAGCCGTCGGGCTGCCCGATCACGTCGTCGTGCCGGAGCACGCCGCGGTGGGTGTGGTACTCGCCGGCGGTCTCGAGCGAGAGCGTCGTGAGCTTGCCCTTCGGGCCGGTGAGCTGCACGCGGTCACCGGCGCGGAACGGACCGCGCGGCGGGGTGTGCGGGGCGCCACCGGCGGTGTGCGGCAGGGCGACGACGTCGTCCTGCGAGGGCTGCTGGGTCTGCTCGGTCATCGGCTCGCCGTCTCGGTACGGGCCGCGAGGGCCGGGCTGGTCAGTTCGACGAGGCGGTCGACGTCCACGTCCGCCAGCGTCGTCAGGTGCACGTCGCCACCGGCGATCTCGGACAGCGGCACGATGTGCTCGACCGCGACGGTGACGGCGCCGGAGGCCACGGCCGAGGCGACCCCGGTGGCCGAGTCCTCGATCGCGATGCACGCGGTGGGGTCGACCCCGAGCTGCGCCGCCGCGGCCAGGTAGGCGTCCGGGTGGGGCTTCGGACGGTCGACGTCGTCGCCGGCGACGACCACGCGGAAGCCACGGGCCCCGAGGGCGTCGGCGGTGACGAGCGCCATCGTGCGGCGGGACATCGTCACCAGCGCGGTCGGGATGCCGCGGTCGTGCAGCTCCTCGACGAGTTCGCGGGCGCCGGGACGCCAGGGGAGCTCACCGCCCTGCAGGCGCTGCGTCACGTAGTCGGTCATCCACAGGACGATCTCCTCGACGTCCATGTCGACGCCCCGGTCGCGGAGGATCTCACCCGACCGCTCGAGCCCGCTCCCGACCAGGGAGAGGCCGTCCTCGTGGGTCCACTCGGCGCCGTACCGGTCGGTCAGCTCGACCTGGGACTGCTGCCAGATCGGTTCGGTGTCGATGATCGTGCCGTCCATGTCCCACAGCACGGCTGCGGGGAGGACGCGTTCGGGGTGCTGGGCGGTCACGGGCGACGAGTCTACCGGGGCACCGACCGGCGCCGCGGTTCCGCTCGGGGCGGACGGAGGGGTGCCTGCGGGCGGCTCCGGCATATCCTGGGTGATCGACCGTGTCCGGCCGCGCGCGATCACCGTGCGCGCCCCGCTCCACCACCAGGAGGCCCCTCCGTGCCACAGCACTCCCCCTTCAGCGACGGCCGACTGCTCGTCGTCGCCTTCGAGGGCTGGAACGACGCCGGCGAGGCTGCGAGCGGCCTCGCCCGCCGGATCGTCGACGCGCTGGAACTCGACGAGCTGCGCGAGATCGACGGCGAGCGGTACGTCGACTACCAGTTCAACCGGCCGGAGGTCGGCACCGCGGAGGACGGTTCCCGAGCCATCCGCTGGCCCCGCATCGTCCTGCACGGGCCCGGCGCCGAGGGGCGTCCGGTCATCGGCGCGGCCGGTTCCGAGACCGAACGCGACGTGTTCGTCCTGGTCGGGCCGGAGCCGTCCCGGACCTGGCGGGGGTTCTGTGCGGAGGTCATCGACCTCGCCGACGTGTACTCGATCGACGCGGTGGTGTTCGTCGGCGCGATGCTGGCGGACGTCCCGCACACCCGACCGATCTCGGTGTTCGTGTCGAGCGAGAACGCCGGTGTCCGTGCGGCGTTCGACGTCGACCGGTCGACGTACGAGGGACCGACCGGCATCCTCGGCGTGCTCTCCGACGCGATGGACACCGCGGGGCTCACCACGCTCTCCCTGTGGGCCTCGGTCCCCCACTACGTGCACAACTCGCCGTCGCCGAAGGCCACCCTGTCCCTCCTCGACAAGATCGAGGAGCTCGCCGACGTCACGGTCCCGCGGGGCAGCCTGCTCGACGAGGCCACCGAGTGGGAGGAGGGCATCGACGCCCTCGCCGCCGACGACGAGGACATGGCGAGCTACATCGGCCAGCTCGAGCAGGCCCGCGACACGGTCGACTCCCCCGAGGCGTCGGGGGACGCGATCGCGCAGGAGTTCGAGCAGTACCTCCGCCGACGCGAGCGCAAGGACGGCAAGGACGGCGGCACCGCCGGCGGCGAGGGTCCGTGGCGGCCCCCGCAGCCGCCGCAGCAGTAGTCGCGACCACGGGACGGACGGGAGGCGCGGTGCCGGCTGGCACCGCGCCTCCCGTCCGTCCCGTCGTCGGCACGCGCTCCGGTCGCA
>Ga0308167_1001685_pt1 | contig 23960 bp, 24 predicted proteins | sample PhyCR1_2_FD_202138 | JGI IMG/M metagenome (GOLD analysis project Ga0308167, IMG submission 202138) | Phyllosphere microbial communities from UC Gill Tract Community Farm, Albany, California, United States - DLSLRC.R1 | ecosystem: Host-associated > Plants > Phyllosphere > Unclassified | place... | reverse complement strand
CACCACAGAGGAAGATCCGCGTATTACCATTATCTGGACGCCCGACAGTTCAGGTGTCAATGTTCCTTCAAATACAGGTAACCAGAATCCGGTAAGGATACCGAATCCTGTTATTGTTAATCCGCTGTCGGAAGACACCGGGATTGAGGCTACAACCAGCCCTACGCCGGAAGAGAAAAAATTTGCAGATTATATTCTTATCTTGCCAATATCGGATGTTCCGCCGATATATATTTACCTTAGTGAAAATAAAACGTCGTTTGCTCATGGATATAAACATCATCCACCAAAGAATAAATCGTGGAAAGATGTGGTTGATAGCACAAAAACAGGGCCAGCTAAATTTAAACAAGGTGCAGATATTGCAAGTATTGACCATGATGTATGGGAAGCAGGAACACCGACTACAAATGGTCAAAATTGGAAGGTAAAAGAGTTTGATACTGTTCAAGGAGCTTATAAAGGTAAGGAAACCTCGTGGGTTGTGACAAAGGAGTCGCAAGACACAATACACTCTCACCCAATAGATGCTGACGTAGCAAGGAAACTTTTGAAATGATGAAAAAATACAGTATTCTAGGAACCGATTTTTATCTTGAACTTATAAATGTATTTGATGAACTATCGGCTATTGATTTTTCGCAGGGTATAGAATCACAAGTAATGGTCTTAGATGAGGATTTATTACAATTATCATTTAAGTCTGGGGTTATTGTTGATGTTGGTTGGTATCCCGCGTTTGAAACGAATGGCGAATTTATTATTAATCGAATAGCTAATAGTTGTTGGGAGGCTCCCGAGGCTAAATATAGTGTGGGATGGGATAAAGATGAACTAATATCGAAAATTAAAAAAGCAATTGGATGAAATAATTAATTGTTCAGTATATTTATGCCCTTGTTGCCATAAATATGAGTTTTCGGAAGTTGGGAGCTATGAAATTTGTCCGGTTTGCAATTGGGAAGATGATCCTGTTCAAGAAGAAGATCCAAGTTATGGTGGTGGGGCTAATGTCATGAGTTTGAACGAAGCCCGTAAAGCCTATGCTGAAGGACGTAAAGTCAAATAGCATTTAATGCTGATTTAATTAGGCAGCACAACATACCTTATGTGCTGCTTCATTCCTTATCCCTTCGAACATCCAATCAAAGCACGCCAACTGTGGCGAACCGTCGCTCACAATTAATTGATATAAAAGATTAATATAATGTTATTGATAGTTATAGGCGATTGAACGCGAAAGGTTGATCGGTGTTTTAATTGCTTTAATCGATTGATAAATTATGTTTTATAGCATATGGATATCATTTGTTTTTTTATAGATCGATTTAAATAATATGACGAACTTCAAAAATAATTCAATTCTATCAATTGGTTAAATAGGCTGTTTGTGGATTATTTGTGATCCGTTTCTGAGTAGGATCTCTTTTGCTTTCAATCCTGCCATGAACAGTTAGTTCGTTAACAATGAACCTGCTGATGGTGCCATGAATCTTGTTAAAACCAGCAATGGCTGGAAAGCGAACTAGAGAAGATTTTTTGCTTCCCTTAGAAGCGGTAAGCCATTTGCCAGTATTTGGAACCCTTCGGGGTAACGCGAGGGAGCATGCCAAAGCCATCGGTCAGCTTGTATTCCTTTTCAAGGGGCTTGGCGTTTTTTACTTTAGTATCAGTAAGTGGCATAACGGCATCCCCCGTTTGTTGGTAAAAACGCAATCGAACTACCATTACCAACATTTTTACCAGCAAATGGGTATGGCTTCGAGTGGTTTTTAGTGAACGAGGGTGAACGACTGAAGAGGGACAACCAACTGACAAAAATGCAAAAAGGAGACGCCCGTGGACGTCTCCTTCTTTAAATATGGCTCCTCTGGCTGGGATCGCCTTTGCCAGCAAGTGGCTAATAATTAAGCTAAACCTGAATTCCCTTTCTGTCAAGACCACCAGAATGACCACCTTAGCTGCCGTTTACTTGAAGTAGGCTTAAACGCTTCGCTTCATGTGTTGTTCGTTCTACGATGTTCTCTGCTAAGGAAGGGTAGCTAGAACGAGCAACAAAAAGTCGGCTCTAAGCGAGATTGTGTCCAAAGAACTATGAAAGTCTGCTCAGTGCCAAAAGCAGCTATTCAATATAAAACAAATGTTGGTTACCGAAGCCATTGCTATTTAGAATTACTTAATACTCATGCATCTTTCCCTGAACATCTGGCCCATCAGCGATCCGGCACTCCGGAGTTCAATCATTTCATTATTAAAATTAAAGCCACCTTCCGACGGGGGGGCGCGGCGTTCGGCAGGAACCTTACTGGTACGCATCTCTGTAACCACAATATGCTGCAATGTTACTTTTTCCATTATCTGTGCTTCATCAGGCATAAGATAAGGGAGCAAACTAAAAACTTTATGCTCTAACTCTTTCTGCTCTTCTTTTATTTTTTCATTAGAAACCCTCTTTTCAGGCATTTTTACACCGTACATAAGATCTGACAGAGTCACAGTATTGGGGTATCCCCTGTCAGCGTGGAAGACAATCTCAGCTGCCAAAGAGGCGCTTTCCTCAAGTTTCTTACAGTGCAACTCAGTTGCCAGCCGTCTTGCATCCGCATACTGATTGTCCTCGAGCTCCTGCTTTTTTATGTCAAGCATAAAGAAGGCCGAAAAGACATTTCCAAGCCCGGTAGCGATAGTTATTAACAAGGTAAATATTACTCCTTGAAGAAGTTTCTTCTTGGAAAAGTCCTCACCCATATTATGCATTCCTTTATCTCATTTTTTTGTAGAGTAAACGGGAGGTTAAAATCAATAATCAAAGATAATAACTCTAGCATACAGCCATACCCAATGCTTTTGTGACGCGTTGCCCCATATAACGTCAGTGAACAGAGGAAAAAAAACAGAACGGCCCTGAGCGTAATCCCATTAGAGCGAGCCGGATTGATTGCGTTCTAGTCTGAACTCCTTACTTCAGGCGAAATTACTGCGTAAGAATGACAAAAATGGATGGGTGGCTAGATGAAAATGATGCTCCCGCTCAGAAGCGGTCAATCAGTGACCTGCTCCCAATGATTAAAAATATCCTGGCCTGAGTAAGCTTCCCGAACTTCCGTTTTTCGCTCATAGCTGCCCTCGGTCCTTCAACGGACAGGTCAGGGTCAGCAATGCACATTAAAATGATTCAAGGAATTTTTTTTCTGGGGGTAGTTTAAGTAACCACTAAAATTTTGCTCATAAATACGGTCGTTCCACCTTTGAATGGTTCACGTCTATCGATTTCGTATCCGAGCGCTTTATATAATGCAATGTTCGCCTCGAAAGCCTCGTTCGTCTGCAAGCGGATTTCCCGAAGTTTCGCTTGGGCTGCCTTGCTTTCAACATGCGCCAGCAATGTACGTCCGATTCCCATTCCCTGCTTGTGGGGATGGACCGCTACATTTTCTATCCAAAAATGATCGGCATTGGGCCATATTTCGATCAGGCCGACAACTTCGCCAGCGACAATAGCGAGGTCAATGCCATGTTTACTTACGGCCTTGTTAAAATCGGCCATCATGGGAGTTGGTTCGCGACCAATTACCGAAATCCATTTGGAATAGGCAGCGCACACTATCTCACGTACCAATTCCGCTTCATCATCTTTCGCGCGACGTACCGAAAGGACTTCGTCAAGCGACTTGCTCATATAACCCCCTTGAAGCTCGGCTTGCCACTAAAATGTGCAACATAGCAGGCATAGCGATTTCGCTACTGATTAACACCAGATCGCTGCCCCTAATTCGGCCTTGAAACTGCCGGATGGCTGGCGCTGGATATGTAAACATCCCGCATAATCGTGCCATTCACCTTTAGAGATCTTCCTGCATACTCAATTTGCCAACGAAGGAGATCGCTATGCGTAAAGCCCGTTTTACTGAGCATCAGATCATCGCCGTGATTAAGTCGGTTGAAGCCGTGGTCCTGTCCATGGCAGCGCGTACCTGGTATGTCAGGATTACCTTCAAATTACGCGACAGGTACTGCTTACAGTGGGATGAATATCATGTTGTTGTGGGGCAGTGCGTCAGAGCAAGGATTCAACGATTCACGCTGGATGACCTACAAACAGGCGCAAGCTGAAGGCGGGCAGGTGAGCAAAGTGGAGCACGGCACGACAGCCATTTTCTATACAACCTTAGAGAAGTAAAACGAAGACGGCGAAATCGACCAGATCCCGATGCTGAAAACCTTCAATATGTTCAATCTTGAACAAATCGATGGCCTTCCGCTGACAACTGAAACAGCCAGCCCAGAAGCAACCTTTGATCCTTTGCCGGAGGCTGAAAATCTGCTCCAGAAAAGCGGCGCAAACATCATTGAGAAAGGGCAAAACGCCTTTTTCAGATCCTCAACTGATGAAGTATGGCTACCACAGCGCCATCTGTTTTCAGATGCAGCTAATTTCTATGCTACCGGCCTGCATGAGCTGGTTCACTGGAGTGGTGGTGGTAAAAAACGACTTAACCGTGAAATGAAAGGGAAATTTGGTAGCGCAGATTATGCGGAGAAGGAATTAGTGGCGGAGCTGGGAAGTGCTTTTCTGATGGCGGATTTGGGGATTGTTGGAGAGGTGCAGCATGAAAGCTATATTGCCTCATGGCTCCAGGCGCTGAAAAATGACAAGCGCTATGTTTTCAGAGCTGCCAGCGCCGCCTCAAAAGCGCATCGTTATTTAATGGATAAAGCCTGAGGGCAGGGGCAAGAAGCCGCAAAGGAATGTGGCTTTAACCTTACATAGCGGTGGGAGGAGTGGCAGAGGTGTTAGGGTGTATTATTTCAATGCGAATTTTCCTGGCATACAGTGTCAGGAAAATTCGTAGACTGCGGGGCGGGTGGCAAAGAGCCCGCTCATTCCTTTCAGATGCATTAGAGCAGACTTGATCTGGCAGTGTTCTCTGTTAGAACACGATTTCACCTAATAGTCGGCAACGAGCGAGGAGCGGAAGTTCGCATTTATTTGCCAACTTAAAAGCGCTTGCAGCCCGTCTCAGATATTTTCTTGCAGACGAATGACCGCGGGCCCTTGAAATTCTGCCTCAGGAACACCAATCTGCATCTGGCTTATGTTCACACCAGCGTCACAGGGGGGGGGGGGCTAGCGTGAGAGTGAAACACTGGAAGAAGTTGTTTTATATTCCCACTCGCTTTCTGTATGCCTGTATCTTCAGTTGATGCGTAGCTTTGGATGTGACGATTTGTAAAAGGCTCATAAAGGTTCAAATCATTACATAATAACTATTATTGTTTTTTATCAATAAAATATAGAAAAACATATCTTGACCACGGCATCCCCAGTGCTATGTTTACGGAAAGCGGCACAGCGCTTGGACTGCACTCCAGATGGACCATGACCTACAAGGATAACGCCTGTCTGCTATGTCAGGTTGGTCAAGCCCTTAGCCCCGCAAGCGAGACAATCAGCAGGGAAGATTAACAGTATTGGCAATCTGTAGCGAAGAGCTACAGTACTGCCCCTTCCATCATCCACAATGATAGCTATCAGTAAGTTAACGAAAATGAGAGGGCATCGGAAATGCTCGAGGTTGAATTTCAGGAATGGTTGAAGAACAGAGGTGCCAAAACACAAGCAGGCCTCAACTCCCGTATTTATGCTGTCAAAACTATCGAAAAAAATCTCGCAGCGCTTGGTTCTCCTCATGCAGATCTGGATGCAGCCTACAAGGCGGATGGGTTTGCGCAATTGCGACAGCGGATCAAAGAGATTCGCCGTGATGCTAAAGATAACGGCGAAGACTATCGGTTGCTAATGCCCGAATCAGAGCAACCGCTTAACCGATTGTCCAACTGGAATAGCTGGCTCGGACAATATGGACGCTTCCTGAGCGGTGATGATTCTCAGGCCGACGAAATTCGGGATTATGTCCTTGAAAACTACATCACCCCAGCCAGAGAGCGAGGTGACGCAAGTGTCACCCTGGTAGTTGGTCCTCTGAATACTGAAATGGGTCTCGACAAGGGATGGCCGAACATCTGTCAGGCTCTTGATGGTCAAAAATTTCAGGAACTAGCGGATGTTCCCCCTCCGGTGACGGAAGGGCCTAAAAAGAGCACAACCCGGAAATATACGTTCATCCTTACGGAAGGAAGCGAACTGGTGGCCCAGAATAAACCAACTCCGACTAACCTTATTTTTTACGGTCCTCCAGGTACCGGAAAGACCTATCACACGGCGAGGGAAGCCGTAGCGCTCTGCGATGGCAAAGATGTCTATCCGAACTCAAAAGATGGGCGTGCGGCCCTGATGGCGCGCTATAACGAACTGATGGCAGAAAAGAGGATCTCTTTCGTCACATTCCACCAGAGCTATGACTACGAAACCTTCGTTGAGGGCCTTCGTCCAGAAATCGGTGAAGATGAATCTTCGTCTGCTGGATTCAGACTCATGCCTACGCCGGGGCTCTTTAGAGAAATTTGTGCCCTTGCCGATCAGGCCAGAACACAACCCCGTGCACAGACAGATGCCTCGGCACTGCAACTATCCCAAAAACGCTTCTGGAAAATGGGGCAAGGGACAATTGGCACCGAAGACGATGTGTATGAAGATGCCAGTGACAATGGGTATATCGCTCTGGGTTGGGGTGGGACCATAGACTGGAGCGCAGGTAGATTCTCATCGTTCAACGCGATTCATGATGAATGGATCAAGCAAAATCCAGGGAATCTGACGACTAGTAACTGGACGCAAACCTATCCCTTCCGTTGCGAAATGAAGCCTGGTGATATCGTGATTGTCCCTTACGGGAACACTGCGTTTCGCGCTATCGCTGAAATCACTGGTGATTACTATTTCGTTCCTGAAGCCGAAGGTTACTATGCCCACCGCCGCCCAGTTCGCTGGCTACTGACCCTTGATGAACCACTGCCACTCGATACAATTATCGATGGTAACTTCACCATGCGGACGCTTTATTCCATTGCCACCAGTCGTGTGAATATCCCGGCGCTAGGCAGACTGCTCTCAAGTACAGAGAACCTGGATAATAGTTCCGATGTTAAAGGACAACCAGAACAATTCGTCCTCATTATTGATGAGATCAACCGGGCAAATATCTCGAAAGTGTTCGGCGAACTGATTACGTTAATTGAGCCGGATAAACGTCTTGGAATGCCTGATGCACTCACCGTAACTCTGCCTTATTCGAAAAAGAAAGATTTTGGCATCCCCGCCAACCTTCATATCATAGGCACCATGAATACCGCCGATCGATCCATCGCATTGCTCGACACAGCATTAAGGCGGCGATTCAACTTCCGGGAAATGGCTCCCGACGCGACCCTGCTAAGTGAAGTAGAGGGGATCAATCTCAAAGCCGTTCTTACCATAATCAACCAGCGAATTGAATATCTTATAGGCCGGGAATATCGCATTGGACACGCCTTCTTTATCAATTGTGAATCCAGGGCACAAGTTGAAGATGCAGTGCGCAATAAGGTAATACCGCTGTTACAAGAGTATTTCTTCGAGGACTGGAGCCGAATCGCGGCAGTGCTGGGCGATGGTTTTATGCAGGAAGAGCAGATTTTACCGCCACCCGGAATAGAGGGGGAACCATTATCAAGCTGGTCGGTACGTGCATCGTTCAGAAACGACGCCTTTGATCGACTGATAGGCAAAACCAGAACGTTAAATGTCACCGATCTTGAGGTGGCTGGTGAATCGAAAGAATGACGCACCTCACGGTTCGCGAATGGGGTGGTGTTTGTGTGAACACTGAAAGCGGCATAAACGCTCCTCATGCTTTTACCCGCCCTCAGGCTAACGCGCTGCTTACGGCGGCGCGCGAGCATCCGCTGGCAAATCAGCACGGTACCAATATTTTAATCGATCGCCATAACAAAATTATTGCCGGGCAAATGGTTGGGGTCATTGCCGCTCCGGGATGTAGCCTTGAGATCCTGCCCAAATTCGACGACGAGACGATAGAACCGGACGCCACAATACGCAATCGCCTGATACGTATGCTTGATGTCGCCCTCGGCCTTAAACTCGGCAATGGACAGGCTGCAACAATGGCGAGACAAGCTGAAAGCTTGCTAGAGATACTTATCCGCTTGTTCGCAGAGCGACTCTTATCTGAAGTACATCGGGGATTACCGCGCGCCTATTTGGCACAGGAAGACGATTTGCCCTCATTGCGCGGAAGGCTCAATATCAAACGACAATTCACTACGCTTGCCGTCCGCCCCGACCGTCTCGCCTGTCGTTACGACGTTCTGTCGGCTGATACCAGCCTACTTCGAATTATGAAGGCGTGTGTAGTTTTGCTTCACCATTATGCCCGAGCTGCTGATACGCTTCGCCGTCTGAATGAATTGCGTATCCTGCTGGCGGGTGTTAGCGATGTCCCCTTGAGTCACCTGCCTTGGTCACAGGTGCGGATCGACCGAACCAATCATCGCTGGGAAGCACTCTACAATCTGGCACGTCTTCTCCTGCGACGCGACTGGCAGGCTACACACCACGATAAACGAGCGCAGAACGGGATTACACTGCTTTTCCCGATGAACGACCTGTTCGAGTCATATATAGCGGCACTGGCGAAGCGTGCTGTACGCGGTACGGAATGGACAGTTCGTGCACAGGCAGGCAGATTATACTGTCTGATCGAGGACGTAAAAGAAGGCAAACCACGCTTCCAGACCCGGCCGGATCTGCTTATCGAGCGGGACCATCAGATTGTTATGATCATAGACACTAAATGGAAGCGTATTGGGCGTCATCCCGAAGATACCAGGCATGGTATATCGCAGACAGATGTCTACCAGATGATGGCCTACGCCCGGATTTATCACTGCCCACAAGTTATGCTTCTCTATCCACATCATGCAGGTCCGGGAACGAAACCTCTGAATGTAAGCTATAAGATTCTTGCGGGCGAAGAACAATTACAGGTGGCTAGTGTCAATCTGCACCTCGATGAAGACGAGATTGTCGGGCAGTTAATTCACCTTATTGGCATCAACACGCAGATAGGCTCTGGCTTGTAACAATAGATGAAAAAACCTGATGACCTGAATTGTTATGTCCGCTCCTGGCACTGACCAGAAGTGTCCGCAACTAAAGATCTGCTCTGCGCGAGGAGCTGAAGTTAGAACTATAAAAGAATGGAGTGGTGGTCTTACGTTAAGAGACAGCATTTGTTATTTTCGCAGCGACCACCGTGATGTATGTAAGGATAATTTACGGAAGCTGTTTCACATGCGAATACAGGGTTTTCAAGTGAGAAATCCCTAAATCTAGAATTGGTTCATACATAAATGAATTGAGATGAATGTTTTCTGCTGTCATTAGGTTTACCTGCTCAAGAATTGCAATGTCTTGTGTACGACCAAGAGCCAATCTCTTATATTCTTGGCGAAGCCTTACTGTCTGGTTTTCCGTAATTGGATTTATGAATTATGCATCATTTATGGTTCTGATCATATGACGTTCAGAAAATAACCTAATAGCTATTGAGAGCGTTATTTTTCCTTCAAGTTCAACAGTCTCATCCTATGCATTGAAAACTAACTCAGCCTCTTCATTTATTAAATCAATTGCCAGCTTCGTCTCTGGATGCAAAACTATGTGCTGCTTATCTACAAGTATTTTCTTATATATTTCATAAAGCACATCAAGTGTTAAAGTGTCAGTATCCGCCTTTACATGAAGTAATGACGTAAGCTTGATATACTCATTATCCAAACCACAGTATTCGGCTAAATTCCTAACAAATGGAATTGCCGAGATACAAAACACATTCGTTGCGTGGCGTTTAACGGGAGGGGCGATTATTCCGTCCAGATTTGCCGCCGGGTTGTGCTCTATCAACTCCTGATGCACGGCATGACGCATGATGTTGCACATATGCTGTCGGGTTCGTGCCGCCACTTCCAGCAAACCTTTTTTCTCAATCCCTTCCAGCAGGTCGATGAAGTGGCGAGTTTTCAATTCTGTGACCGGCAGGTGTCCAATTATCGGGAAGATATGGTTATTCATGCTGGCGAGCAGACGGGCTGCATGGTTCTCTGACCAGGTTCGGTTGCTATTATGCCAGCTCAATGCCACGGTCTTGAAACTCTTTGCAGGAGAACGAGCCGCCTTTTCAGCGGCGCGTTGCTGTGTCGGGTTGATATTTTGCGCCAGCAGTTTGCGGAGTTCGTCACGTTTCTGGCGTGCTTCTGACAGACTGATTAACGGATAAGCGCCCAACGCTATGCGGGTCTCTTTGCCAAAAAAATAGTATCTGAAGTATCAGAGACGCGAACCAGTGGGTTTAACGTGAAGATACAGGCCGTGTGAATCGGAAGGTTTTATGGGGGTAACGGGTGGTTTTAAGTTGCGGATTTTAGTGTCGTTAAGAGACATATGCGGGTCACTCCATTATCGAACCGGAAAGACCCCAAATCTGACCACCAAATTCTCCCGATGCGGAGGGTAAACTAAAAATGCATCGGGAAGGTATTTCACGCTATCTCATTGAATCTCAATTACACAGAGATTCGCAGGGATGCGTGAAAACAAGAATATGGCTCCTCTGACTGGACTCGAACCAGTGACATACGGATTAACAGTCCGCCGTTCTACCGACTGAACTACAGAGGAATCGTGTGAACGAGGCGAATATTAGCGATGCCCGGCACGGATGTCAAAGCCGGATTTCACCTTTTTAGTGCGTTTGCTTACAGAAGCGGCAAAATCTGACTGGTCAGAGCCAAACCGCTGCTTTAATCACCTTCGGTGGCTGCGTGTGGTCACCTGCGGGATGTTGCACTCCCTCGTTTTGCGCAAAATTCCAGCTTCTTAAGATGGGCGGGCAACAGGCGTTAAGATAATAAATAACGATGGGCATAAGGGCACACCGCATAAATAGATGTACTGGCATCAATCAGTTGGTCGGTGAGTAGGGGCAGAGATTCCCTTTATCAAGATGATGTCCAATCGAAACGGCGGATAAAAACATCTGTCCGAAAAGTCGAACTCAAGTTCAACCTCGCTGTGTTTCCGAAAAAACGTTAACTCTGTCACCTAATAAATCAGGATTCGGCGCCAGGCTTATTTTAATCTTCCCGCAGGACTTCCGTCGAAGAATGCATTGCGTTGTGATCACTGTTGGTGTCTTCAAGTATGCGCAGCGCATGGCCAAGAAATTTTGCGCGTGTACCGCGTAAAGACGTGGTGTTGGCGCTGATGTTTGCACGCATCCTTTCCCTGACTAGCCAGAAAATCTTTGTCGCCATCGCTCCAGCCCCGCCACACTGGCGGCCGTAAGCCTGGTGATTACCGAAATGGCGTGGCGACGCCAGCGTCAAGGGCTACAAGCCTGTAAATCAGTTATTTGTGCGTGGTAAACGCAACAGCAAAAAGCCCGCTCAGGTTTCCCTGAGCGGGCTTCTCGAATATGGCTCCTCTGACTGGACTCGAACCAGTGACATACGGATTAACAGTCCGCCGTTCTACCGACTGAACTACAGAGGAATTGTTGGAACGGAGCGAATATTAGCGATGCGTTGCCTGGATGTCAAAGGTCTGATAGCTCTTTTCGGTGCGTTTGCTGGCAAAAACAGCGAATTGCTGATTTTCCGACTGATGTGCAGGAAATGTAATCTGCAGAGCTGGATCTCACTTTCAGGTGAATTCGCGACAGATGTTAGAGGTGTGTCAAATTTTTGTTGTTTAGCCATTTTAAAACATGCGTTTCAATGCTTTCATGATGAAAATTTCAAACTAGTTAATTATGAAACAAATGAACTATTCCGTCTGGCAGGGATTTTCGCCTAACGAAAATGAAACAATGGTTTGAAATTAACTCATTACTAATCAGTAGATTGATTGATGGGAGTGACCAGTATCACAAACAGCAGTAACGAAGTATCTGACCTCTGACTACAAATAAATCCGACGGTGACGTTGAGTGAATGTAAAAGATATTTTTCATTCGTGGTCCAGCCAACCTTCGCATGTTAACGATTAAAAAGGGTTACCTGATGAACTTTAAAAAAGCGATCGTGACGTCGATGTTAGCCTGTATGTTGCCAGCTGCCGCCTATGCCAAAGATATTCAGGTTGGCGTATCAATGGCGCTGTTTGACGATAATTTCCTGACCATCGTCAGAACGGCGATGCAGAAAGAGATGCAAAAAGACGGGGTTAAGGGCCAGGTTGAAGATGCTAAAGGCGATGTTGCCCAGCAGCTGCAACAGGTGCAGAACTTTATTGGTCAGGGCGTTGACGCGATTATCGTCAACCCGGTGGATACCAATGCGGTAAAACCGATTATGGACCAGGCGACCAAAGCCGGTATTCCACTGGTTTTTGTTAACCGCCGTCCGCAGGCCGAGCTGACCAGCAAAATGGCTTATGTTGGTTCTGATTCCGAACTGGCGGGTCGCCTGCAGATGGAAGCGCTGGCGAAGGCGATGAATGGTAAAGGTAATGTCGCTATTCTGCTTGGCGATCTGGCGAATGAAGCGACCCGCGATCGCACCAAAGGGGTTGAAGCGGTGGCGGCAAAATATCCTGATATCAAAATCGTGCAGAAACAGACTGCCAAATTTATGCGTAATGACGCCGTGGATGTGGTCAGTAACTGGATGACGGCGGGCGATGAAATTAATGCGATTGCTTCCAATAACGATGAAATGGCGATTGGTGCCTTACAGGCACTGGGAAAAAACAGCAGCAACGTATTGATTGCCGGTGTTGACGGCACGCCTGATGCGTTACAGATGATCAAAAACGGCAAAATGATCGCGACCGTGTTCCAGGATGCAAAAGGGCAGGGCGAAGGCGCGGTGCAAACGGCAATCAAACTGGTTAAGGGTGAAAAAGTCGAAACCAACGTAATGATCCCTTATCAGCTGATCACCAAAGATAACTACGCCGAATTTTCCAGTCGCAATGTTAAATAATCGTTCCTGACCCAGTGGTACGGAGGTGATGTATGGCCGCTTATGCGCTTGAAGCCGAAGGCATCAGCAAGTTTTTCCCGGGTGTAAAAGCACTGAATAAGGTGTCTTTACGCGTTAAGCCAGGAACGGTTCATGCTCTGATGGGTGAGAACGGCGCGGGTAAGTCCACTTTAATGAAATGCCTCATCGGGATTTACCGTCCCGATGACGGCGTGATTCGCATTAAAGGGGAACCGGTGCAGTTTGCAGATACCCTGGACGCGCTGCGTTCAGGCATCTCAATGATCCACCAGGAGCTGAATCTGGTGCCGCACATGACGGTAGCGGAGAATATCTGGTTAGGCCGTGAGCCGATGAAATACGGTTTTGTCGACCATGCCAAGCTCAACAAAATTACCCAGGATCTGCTGACTAAACTGAATATACGTCTGAAAGCCGATCAGATGGTGGGTGATTTGAGTATCGCTGCGCAGCAGATGGTGGAGATCGCCAAAGCGGTGTCGTGGAATGCCGATATTGTGATTATGGATGAGCCGACCTCTGCGCTGACTGAAGGTGAAGTCGCTCATCTGTTTACCATTATTCGCGACCTGCGTACGCAGGGCAAAGCCATTATCTATATCAGCCATAAAATGGATGAGATTTTTGCCATTACCGATGAAGTCAGCGTATTTCGTGACGGAAGCTGGGTGGCGAGCGAACAGACCGCCAGCTATACGCGTCAGTCACTGATTACTCAAATGGTCGGGCGTGAACTTACCCAGCTATTCCCGAAATTCAATAACGATATTGGGGAAGAAGTGCTGACGGTGCGCAACCTGACGCAGAAAGATAAGTTTCACGATATCAGCTTTGGTGTACGGCGCGGCGAGATTCTTGGCGTCGCCGGGCTGGTCGGTGCTGGACGCAGCGAAGTGATGGAAAGCCTGTTTGGTATGACCTCATTCGACAGCGGTGAAGTGCTGATTGACGGCGTGCCGACTAAAATCAGCTCTCCCTCGGTAGCGATTGAAAAAGGGCTGGCATTTCTGACCGAAGATCGCAAAAAATCAGGGCTGTTTCTGGTGTTGTCGGTGATGGAGAACATGAGCATCGTCAATATGCCGGAATACAGCGCCAAAGGCGGTTTTGTCAGCCACGTGCAGATGGCGAAAGATTGTATGGAGCAGATTCGTCGGCTCAATATTAAAACCCCCACCATGGATCAAATTATTAATAACCTTAGCGGCGGCAATCAGCAGAAAGTGCTGATTGCGCGCTGGCTGCTGGCGCAACCGAAAATTTTGATTCTCGATGAGCCAACACGCGGCATTGATGTTGGTGCCAAAGCAGAGATTTACCGTCTGATCAGTGAACTGGCGAACCGCGGTGTCGCCATCATTATGGTGTCGTCTGAGCTGCCGGAAATTCTTGGCATGAGCGACCGGGTAATGGTGATGCATGAAGGTCGTATAACCGGCATTCTCGATAAAGAGGATGCCGATCAGGAAACCATTATGTCGCTGGCATCCGAGTGAGGCGCGAGGAAAAATTATGAGTAACGTAAAAGTCAGCTCTCAGCAGCAGCCGACGGAACGCGATTCGCTGTTCGGCAATTTAAAAAACAAAATGCCGAAAGACACCGGCATCTTTTTGGTTATGGTCGGTATTGCACTGATTTTTGAAATCGCCGGTTGGTATGTGCGTGACCAGTCTTTTTTGATGAATCCTAACCGGCTGGTATTGATTGTGCTGCAGGTGGCGATTATCGGTATTATCGCCGTCGGGGTAACGCAGGTGATTATTACCACCGGCATTGACCTCTCTTCCGGCTCGCTGATCGCGCTGAGTGCGGTGGTCGCGGCCAGTCTGGCTCAGACTTCAGACAGCCTGTCGCCGATGTTTCCTTCTCTGGTAAACCTGCCAGCGGTGATACCGATTGTCGCCGGGATAGGCGTCGGGCTGATATGTGGCTTGTGCAACGGCGTTTTGATTACTAAAACCGGTATTCCCCCTTTTATTGCCACCCTGGGGATGATGGTCTCGGCTCGTGGCCTGGCGCAATATTATACGCAGGGGAACCCAATCAGTTTCCTTTCTGATGGTTTTACCGCCATCGGACAGGGCGCGATGCCGGTGATCATTTTTCTGGTGGTTGCAGTGATATTCCACATTGCGCTGAAGCATACCCGCTACGGTAAATATGTGTATGCCATCGGCGGCAATATGACTTCCGCCAAAGTGTCCGGCATTAACGTTAATAAGTATCTGGTGATCGTTTATACCATTGCCGGTGGACTGGCAGGCCTGGCCGGTGTAGTGCTGGCAGCACGCGTCAGCAGTGGTCAGTCGAGCATGGGCATGTCCTATGAACTCGACGCTATCGCCGCAGCCGTTATCGGCGGTAGTAGCCTGATGGGGGGCGTCGGGCGCATTACCGGCACGCTTATCGGTGCGGTGATCCTCGGCCTGATTAAGAGTGGTTTTACCTTTGTCGGTGTCGATGCCTATGTGCAGGATATAATTAAAGGCATCATTATTGTGGCCGCAGTGTCCATTGATATGCACCGTAACCGTAAGAAACGATAATTTGGCTGGCTAATTATCAAATTGCACATCACCAACGCATTTTCTGCACCATAAAGGTGCTTCCCGTTACGCTGCTCTGACCTGAGCCTTATTATTGAAACTGATTACCTCTTTCGGGGTAATCAGTTTCTCTTATTTAACCGCTGGTTAGCGGCATCCGCTTTTCTCTTAGCCTCGTCGTGAAAAAAACTGGCCTGCAAATTGCAATCTGTTTTCAACGGCCGAAGTCTGGCATTCAGAGATTCGCAACGGGGGCATAATGAACTTAAGACGACTAAAATACTTTGTGAAAATCGTCGATATCGGCAGCCTGACACAGGCGGCAGAAGTGTTACATATTGCACAGCCTGCGCTGAGTCAGCAGGTGGCGACGCTTGAAAATGAACTGGACCAGCAGTTACTGATCCGTACCAAGCGCGGCGTGACGCCGACCGAGGCGGGCAAAATTCTTTATGCTCATGCATGCACTATTTTGCGCCAGTGTGAGCAGGCGCAAACTGCGGTGATCAACGCCGGCCAGGCTCTGAACGGGCAAGTTTCCATCGGACTGGCACCCGGCACGGCAGCGTCTTCGCTGACGATGCCGCTGTTACAAACCGTGCGTGAGCAGTTCCCTGACGTGCTGGTGTATTTGCATGAGAACAGTGGCACATCACTGAACGAAAAAGTCTTGAATGGTCAACTGGATATGGCAGTACTTTACGATCGTGCGCCAACTGCGGGTATCACCAGTATGCCGCTAATGAAAGAGGAGCTTTATCTGGTGGGCGCAACGCCTTGCCCGGGAGCCTCCATCGATCTGACTGACGTCGCGCAAATGAATCTGTTTCTGCCACGCGACTACAGCGCGGTACGCAAACGGGTTGATGAAGCATTTTCATTACGTCGGCTCAGCGCGCGTATTATCGGCGAAATTGAATCTATCGCTACGCTGAGTGCGGCGATATCCAGCGGCATGGGCGTGACGGTGCTTCCTGAATCGGCGGCGCGTGCGCTGGTCAGCGCCACCAATGCGTGGATGGCGCGGATTAATAGTCCGTCGCTGAATCTGCCGCTGTCGCTGAACATCTCCGCTCGTTTGCCGTTGTCGCCTTCGGCGCAGGCGGTGAAAAATATTCTGCTGTCATTGCTGAATAAACCCGCGATTACCGACCGCAGCCTAATGTTAGTCAGCTAATAAAATTCCTTGTAATCATCAGGATGCGCAGGGATGCGCCTTCAGTCTTATCACTAAATCGCATAAGAAACCCTTTTTTATTATTTGTTGCTATCAATTTGCCTCCTTAACATAAAGGCAACTTTACAAATAACAGAGGGGAAAAGCGCGTGAATTTCCAGCAACTTAAAATTATCAAAGAAGCCGCCCGTTGCGAATTCAACCTCACCGAAGTCGCTAATGCGCTGTTCACCTCACAGTCTGGCGTCAGCCGACATATACGCGATCTGGAAGATGAGCTGGGCGTCGAAATCTTTATTCGTCGCGGTAAGCGCCTGTTAGGCATGACCGAACCCGGTAAAGCGTTACTGACCATTGCAGAGCGTATTCTCGATGAAGCGGGTAAAGTGCGTCGTCTGGCGGATGTGTTTACCAATGAGTCCAGCGGCGTGCTGACCATTGCCACCACCCACACTCAGGCCCGCTACAGCCTGCCGCGAGTCATCAAAGCTTTTCGCGCGCTCTATCCTAATGTCCGTCTGGAGCTGAATCAGGGCTCGCCACAGGAAATTGTGGCGATGCTGGTGGCCGGTGAGGCGGACGTTGGCATTGCCAGCGAGCAGGTGGTCAATAACCCGGCGCTGGCGGCATTTCCCTGGTTCAGCTGGCATCATGCCTTACTGGTGCCGCAAGGCCATGAGCTGGAGCAACAGCAGCCGGTTACGCTGGCGGCGCTGAGTCGCTATCCGTTAATTACTTATCGTCAGGGAATTACCGGCCGTTCGCGCGTTGACCGTGCATTTCACGCCGCAGGTCTGAAATCGGATATCGTGCTGAGTGCGCAGGATTCTGACGTGGTGAAAACGTATGTTGAGCTGGGTCTTGGCGTTGGTGTGCTGGCCGATCAGGCCTGCCAGCTGGATCAGCATTCAAAACTGACGCGGCTGGAAGCGAAACACCTGTTTGAATCCAATACCGTCTGGCTCGGGTTGAAACGCGGTCAGCTGCAACGCAATTATGTCTGGCAATTCCTTGAGTTATGTAATGCTAACCTGTCGCTGGAAGAGATTAAACGCCAGGCATTGTCATTAGAAGATGAAGAAGCCCCAGTGATTGATTTTCAGATTTAATTTCCCTGTCCTGCGGGTGGCGTTCCGTCACCCGGTGATTACGCTGCATATTCCCTTTCCCCGCTAAATTCTTGCTCATGGTGACGCTGCGAAGCGTTGCGCTGGCGATAAACAGTCAAAAAGTCATATCATGTTGCCGGTCAATTTTGCTAAGCACGCTAAACATTAGATTACGAGGTAACACACGCCATGCCGGCACCGATTCGATATGTACAGGACAGTACCCATTTTCCGCAATCCGCTGAGGTGGTAGTGATCGGCGGCGGGATCGCGGGTGTCTCTGCAGCTTATGAGCTGGCTAAACAGGGCGTCCAGGTTGTGCTGCTGGAAAAAGGGCTGATTGGTGGTGAGCAGTCCAGCCGTAACTGGGGCTGGTGCCGTCAGCAGAATCGCGATGAGCGTGAACTGCCGCTGATTATTTATGCTTTGCGCCGCTGGGAGCAGCTTGGCGAGGAGACCGGCGAAGAGCTGGGCTTTCGTCGTAGCGGGCTGGTGTATGCCACACGCGATCGAGGTGAGATCGATGCCTGGGATAACTGGGGAAAAATGGCTAAGAGCTATGGGGTGCGCAGCGATATCCTGACCGCTGAGCAGGCTAAAGCGATGACGCCGGGTAGCACTACAGACTGGCTTGGCGGCGTTTCGTCACCGACGGATGGTCATGCCGAACCGGCACTGGCGGCGCCGGGTTTAGCGATTGCCGCGCAGCGCCTCGGTGCCAGCGTAATTCAACAGTGTGCGGTGCGTGGGCTGGATATTTCCGCTGGCCGGGTCAGCGGGGTGTGGACCGAGCGAGGATTGATTAAAACCGCCAGCGTGATTTGCGCCGGTGGCGCCTGGACATCAATGTTTTGTCGTCGGCACGGCATCGAGCTGCCACTGGGTAATGTAATTGGTACGGCGTTTCGCACCGCACCCATTGAACAGGCGATTTCAATGCCGCTGTATACCCCGGCTTTTGCCTGCCGTCCGCAGCTTGATGGTAGCTATACGGTATCAGTATCCGGACGTGGCCGACTGGAGCCGGGCGTGCAGGGCTTGCGTTATGCGCGACAGTTCTGGCCTACGTTTAAAGCACGGCGCAAAAATCTTACCGTGCATCTGGGGCTGGAGCCGTTTTTACGCGGGCCGGAGGCGCTGGCACGCTGGCAGTTTGATCGTATTTCACCGTTTGAAAAAGTGCGCATTCTCGATCCGCAAGCTGATTTAGCGATGGTGCAGGAGGGTATCGATGCCATGCGTAAAGAGTATCCGGCGCTGAGCAATATTCGCATGGTGCAGGCGTGGGGCGGGACGATCGACAGCGCACCGGATGCGATTCCGGTGATCTCAACCGTGCCACAAATGCCGGGGTTAGTGATCTCGGCGGGCTACAGCGGACACGGTTTTGGTATCGGGCCAGGGGCAGGGCGTCTGGCTGCGGATTTAATCATGAATCAGCCACCGATTGTCGACCCTTCACCCTATCGTTACTCGCGACTGGTGGATGGCGCGGGTCTTGATGCACCAGGCATGATGTAAGGAGAGACGATGAACATTAAACTTCGGCCATTACATGAAGGCGATCTTGACCAGGCATTTATCCTGACTCAGCAGTTAAAATGGCCACATCGCCGGGATGACTGGCAGCAGGCGTTGCAGCTGGGAGAAGGGATGGCCGTAGAGCGGGATGGTGAGCTAATCGGCACTGCGCTGTGCTGGCGCTGGGGCAGCGACTACGCCACGCTCGGGCTGGTGATTGTCGCCGATGCTGCCCAGGGGCAGGGGGTGGGTAAACGGCTTTTGCTGGCGATGCTGGATAAACTGGCTGGCAGCAATGTGCGTTTGCACGCCACCGAGGCGGGCAAGGGGCTGTATAAGAAACTGGGTTTTGTGACTATGGGCCAGGTTCAGCAGCATCAATGCCGCGAACTGGCTGCGGTTACCGCTGTACTGCCCGCCGCCGGACAGCAGCTACGCGCTGCGCAAGTTGGTGACGTCGAATCACTGACCACCCTCGATCATCAGGCGCACGGTCAGTACCGGCCACAGCTTATCGCCGAATTAATCAGCAGCGCCGAACGGGTGCTGGTGCTGGAACAGGATGGCGATATCAGCGGATTCGCCAGCGTTCGTCGCTTCGGCCACGGTTACGCCATCGGACCGGTGATCGCCGCTAATTTACCGCAGGCAATCCTGTTAGTCAGCCAGTTACTCAGTAACTTAACCGGCCAGTTTGTGCGTATGGATAGCGATGCAGCATCCGGTCTGGGCGACTGGCTGAGCGCGCAGGGATTAGTTGTCGTGGATGCACCGACGATAATGGTTAAAGGAACTGCGTGGCAGCAAGTTGCGGACGGCGCGCAGGTATTTGGCCTGATGAGTCAGGCAATGGGCTGATGAGGCCGGGTAATAAAATACCCGATTATCATTTAGCTGTACTCAATAATATTAAATCCCTCATCTGCCGCTGGCGCATGAAAATAACGGGTTATCAGCTCAAACTGCTCATCCGTTGCAGAAAAGTCATGTGCGCCTGCCTGATTGCGGGCCCGCAGGCGGGATTTACATATTTCATCTGATACGTTGAGGTAATGCAGGCAATTATTGGCACCTGATTCGGAGATAACACTCATCATCCATTCACGGTTTGCCAGAGTATTTGCCGGAAAATCCAGCACCACGGATACGCCTGCGGTGAGTATTAAGATCAGGTGCGGCTTCATCGCACTTCTCAGTTTTGCCGAGCAGCGAACATAATCAGCGACTGACTGCATTTCGTCAGCATAGAGTGCCTTTAGCCACCGATCTTCAGCAACCACTATGGTATCGGGAAGGGTTGCCAGCTCTGCAGACAAGGTGGATTTGCCTGACGCAATTTTCCCACATAAAAGATGCAGAGTGGGTTTATCTGTCTGAGAATCGCCTGGCGTTATCATCATTTACCTCATATTTATCGGTGTTTTACGGCAAGCCAAACCGTGCGGCCACCACAGTGAGGATCCTCAACACTATGCTGGATTACCCCGAAGCCGGAATTGCGCATTATTAAATGATATTCATCCGCTGCCAGACTGGCGTGATAAAGCGGCTCACCTGCAAATTGTCCGATGGCTTCGCCATCACCGGGGCCGCTGTTGAACAGCAGGGCCGCCCCTTCCTGAGCGTGAGCAGCAAAAACGCTGAACATCTGGCGCTGATCAACGCGGGGAAGATGGAAAAAACTGTCCCAGGCAATAATCCCATCAAATTTTCTGCCCAGATTCAGTTCGCGCATATCCGCAACAAACCAACTTTGCTCAGGAAATTTCTCTTTGCATCGGGCTATCATCGATGGGGATGAGTCAACGCCGGTAAGATTAAATCCCTGGCTAATCAGATACTCTGCAATCGGTGTTGCATTACCACAGCCGATATCCAGAATATGACCTTTTGGCTTGATATTGCTGATAAACCTGTCCAGCCAGGCTTGTTCAAACAGGTTTGTTGGCCGCAGCTTAGCAAAGGCAGCACTGTGCCTTTCATACAGGGCTTTAACCGTTTTAGCAGATTGATCGTCCATTTTTTCTCTTAAACCGGCAGTGGAGTCTGATTATAACAACATGTTGTTGGCTACAGGCAAAGCAAAGCTATTTATGCCTGTGGCGCTCACCTGCAGAGGGAGACAGCCGGGCGATAAGCCTGACGGCAGTCCTTGTGGCGTTGAAGATAATTCACGTTGCATTGCAGATTATCGTTGCCATCAAGCAACTGACCGGACGCCCGAAAGGATGGAGAAACTCGAATAAGGCAGGGGAGTTAACCACTCCTGGCTTATTGGTTTCTTACTGATCAACAGAGCATATTCGTGCAAGCGTTCATGGCTTTGTTTTTACATTAAACGCGCATCAAAGGAAAAGTTCAGCATTTTTACCGATTGCAGGCAGGCAGCGAAATCGGGATGTTCATTATTGAGTAACACATTGTATTCCATCGGCACAATTGCTGACGGCACCATCATTGCGATACTGGAGCCGCCATCAAACCAGTCACTGCCAATCTCTTTGGTTTCACGGCCTGGCACTTCGGCGCGCCAGTTTTTCGGCATATCGTCGGGGTTAAGCTTAACAATCAGTGCATCCGGCACTTCAATACTCATCAACTGATACAGCGAAAGAATCGACTCATCCTGTACATGAACCAGAATCTCCAGCATCGCCAGCGATACCGAACTGGCGAGATAAACCATCGGCGTTCCGGGGTTATTCCAGCGCGCGACGCTGTTGTTTACCGCACCGACGCCGCTCCAGGCGGTAGCTATCCATTGTTTCTGGCAAAACCGATATAAAATCACATCACTACGCCATGTTTGATGCCTTCAATCAGGCTCATCACGTCGCGGGCACCGGTTTCAGTTTTCATCGCCTGATTTGGCGTTTCACCGCCGAGCACTCTGGCTGGAGTATCCATCCAGCTGATGGTTTTATGATAGTCGTTGCCGAACATCGCCAGCGCCAGATCAAAAGCCGTAACGTAGCGAGTAATCGATTCACTTTCGCCCGGCGACAGGCGCTCTTTGCGTCGTGCAATGCTGCGCGCACTCAGCCCCAGCGTGGTGAGGAAATCCTCTTTTTTAAAGCCGACGATATCGCGGATATTATCAATCACACCAATGTTCAGGCCGCGAGACATCAGGCCGCGTAGCTCCGGACCAGAAGCATCCGGTAAATTCGCCGCGACCCATAAACTGGTCGGTTTATCTCTTTTGGCTGGTGGGGTATAGGTTTTCATTACGTATCTCGTTGCTGCCAGTTGACATAGTAAATAATAGCCAAATGGCGCAAGGAGTCAATGTTGACAGTCACGGCAGCCAGCGCCTGCTCTGGCCGGTATTGATAAATTCATCTGCAAGCCATCTCTCGTTAACCTCTCTGTAACATCATCGCGTCAAGGTAATGGCACGCCAGAACCGATGGCCAGCATTGATTTCCGATCCCCGGATTTCATCAGCTTCGTGTTACGGAGGTTATGCAAATGATGAACTTGTCCAGACATCCGACCACTGTTTATCAGGCGGTCGCCGCTCAGCTTGAAGAGGAGCTACGCATCGGCTATCGCTGCGGTGACTATCTGCCATCGGAACAGCAACTGGCGACACGATTTGCAGTTAACCGCCATACCCTGCGGCGGGCAGTAGATGAGCTGGTTAATAAGGGATTGCTACAGCGCCGTCACGGTGTCGGTATCCTGGTGCTGATGCGTCCCTGGGATTATCCACTGCACTCGCAGACGCGCTTCAGCCAGAACCTGATGGAGCAGGGTAGCCATCCTACCAGTGAACGTCTGCTGGCGGTGCTGCGTCCGGCCAGCCGTGATGTGGCTGCGGCACTGGCCTGTCAGGAGGGTGAAAACGTGATTCATTTGCGCACGCTGCGTCGGGTTAACGGCGTGCCAATCTGCCTGATTAACCATTTTATTCCTCATCTTAACTGGTGGCCGCAGTTACAGCAGTTCCACAGCGGCTCGCTGCATGAATTTATTCAACAACATCTCAATTACTCACTGACGCGGCGTCAGACGCGTATCAGCGCCCGTCGCGCGCAGGCGAAAGAGAGCAAGCTACTGGAAACCAGTTTGCAGGCTGCACTGTTGTGCGTACGCACGCTGAACGAGACGGCGAGCGGCGAGATGGCGGAATACTCCGTCAGCCTGACGCGCGCCGATATGATTGAACTGACGCTGGAGCACTAAATGGAAGCGTTAAAAGTCCGCCAGCACTGGTTATCCGTGCTGGCACACAGCCAGCCAGAACAGCTTGAACAGCACTGGCTGGCGCTGAAATTACAACCGGACTATCAGGTTATCCGTCCGGCCGAAACCGGCTTAACCCGATTGCAGGCGCGAATGGGCGCGACCGGCCAGCGTTTTGTACTGGGGGATATGACCATTACGCGCGCAGTGGTGCGCACCGCAGATGGCACCTGCGGCTACAGCTATATCGCCGGGCGCGACAAAGCTCACGCTGAACGCTGTGCGCTTCTTGATGCGCTATTGCAGCAGCAGGAAACGCATCAGTTGCTGCAACAACAGCTGATTACGCCGCTGGCGGCAGCACGGGCTGAGCGTCAACAGCTGCGCTCGCGTGAGATTGCCAGCAGCCGCGTCGATTTCTTTACCCTGGTTCGCGGAGATAATGAATGACT
>Ga0308167_1001684_pt1 | contig 23978 bp, 29 predicted proteins | sample PhyCR1_2_FD_202138 | JGI IMG/M metagenome (GOLD analysis project Ga0308167, IMG submission 202138) | Phyllosphere microbial communities from UC Gill Tract Community Farm, Albany, California, United States - DLSLRC.R1 | ecosystem: Host-associated > Plants > Phyllosphere > Unclassified | place... | reverse complement strand
CGCGGGTCGGTGAAAATAACGTGGCAGCGAACGCAATGGCGCATGCGTTATTGGGGGCGATAACTGCGCAACTGAACAACCAGTCTGCGGTAGCCGGTGCGGTGGGTGCGGGCGGTGGCGAGCTGGCCGCGCGGGTGATAGTAGAGATAAGGTTCCCGGGCCGTGACATAAGTAGTCTGTCAGAAGGTGAGAAGCAGGAGGTGAGTGCTTTGAGCCAACTGGCCGCAGGACTGGCAGGGGGGATAGCTTCAGACAGTACGGCAGGGCGGTAGCGGCTTCGCAGGCCGGTAAGAATGCGGTGGAGAATAATCATTTAAGCAGCACTCAGGCGCTGACCTTTGATAAAGAACTGTCAGACTGTCGCAAATCCGGTGGTGACTGCCAGACGGTTATTGATAAATGGAAAGCCGTCAGTGACGGGCAAAGCGTAGAAACCGATCAGAAGCTGAAAGATAACCCGCTGGAAGCTCAGGTTATCGACAAGGAAACGGCCCTGGGTGGCTACGACATGACACAACGGCCTGGCTGGCTGAACAACATTGGTGCAGATGTAATGACCAGTGAGGAAGCCAAAGCCTATGTTCAGCAGTGGAACGGCCAGGATCTGGCAAATATAGATGTAAACAGTCCGGGATGGACGAAGTTTGCGGCGTTCGTATCTGATCCGGAAAACCAGGCTGCGGTAGCTTCCTTCGCGAAAATAAGTAAAGATGTGGTTCAGTTGGCAAAAGCTGCGATAACATCACAATCCTATCCTGTAACTATCAAAAGCTTACAAGTAGGATTAAGGAATCCTGATTATGTCGATAAGCTTAAGAAAGATATGCTAGGTGGTGATTTTAAATTCACAGATCCTAAAGGAAAAATTGCTGGCTATGTTGATGTTCAGGGGCGTTATTATATAACTGAAGGAAACCATCGGATGGTCGCCGCTCAAGAAATATATAAACAAACTGGCGATGCGAAATATATTGATCAGTTATTAAGGAACGGCGTTTGGACCCAAAGTAAAAATGCTCCTGCTGGCTCAGTACCTATGCCTAAGCGTTGATGGAGATGATAGAAATGACAAAGTTAGAAATATATACCAAGATGTTTGATCTTGTTTTGCCTTATGTAAGAAGTATTCAGTCACAAAATTGCTGGGTGAAGGCAAGAGATATGTCTTGCTACTTTGAAACTGAGCTTATACATAATTTACCTAAAAGTATTTTAGAGAAAGATATGGTGGAGCATGATGTGTGGTTTTTAAATAATCAGGCGAGATATTATTTTGAGAAATGTAATGAAGATATATCTCCCAATTATAATCAACATCTTATTTATATAAAAAAGTTAATTGATATAGTGCCTGAGGATTTGAAGTCTAAATTAACGTGGGTTGGCCCTTAATAAAAGAAATCCCAGCCCTGCAGCTGGGATTTTACTATATACGCCAGTCAGTTACCGTTTCACCGCTGCGGCTTGCCGATCGCTTCGATCAGCTCCGTCACCTGCTTCTGCTTACGAGCGGAGAGCTTACAGACCCTGCGTAGCGTCTGCATAATCTCCGGCTCGGGCGGTGGGGCCGGGGGGAGTTCCTGAGTTGTGAGCACCAGGCAACCGGGCATCACCCGCACCTTCAGCGCCGTTCCCGTCTCAAATCCCGCGTCATCGAGCCAGCCCCCTTCAGGGTGATGGAAGTGGCCTTGTTGTGGGTCTTCCAGTCGCGGATGTAACCCACGGTATAAACTAGGGTTTTTAGCTCCGTGGCTTCAGTTGTGACAACTTCTGGCTTAATATCGTGTTCAGCCATTATCAACTCCTGCTTAGTTGGTTGTGGTCAGCGGCGGGGCGAGGTGCGAACTCACTCCGTCGCGCTTAGTTAACGTCTGCTGTTAAATCCAATAACCTGCTCTGCCATCGACTTCTTAACAAAACTGTCCAGCACGGCGATCAGTGCCTGCTGATCGGAGTCCGGAAACAAATCCGCCTTCTGCCACAGTGCATGTAGCGTATGGTTACGGATCTTTACCTCTTCGGAAATGGCCTTACGGCCAACCAGCAGCAAGATGTGAATGCGTTGAGCCGCGATACGGATAACGCCAATGGCAGTATCGGGGCGATCTTCGACAAGGAGAAAGAGCAGAACCGGCTGAAGCAGGCGCAGCTGCTCGGCGAAATCGCCGGGCAAACGATGGATATTGTCCGCACCCAGGGTGATATCAATGGCTTGCAGAAGGCAAAGGACAAGCATCCGGGGCTGGATGCGACAGCGTTGCGTAAAACGCCGGAATATCAGGCCGAGATGCAGAAATACGGCACCGGCAGCGATATGCAACGGGCCGCGCAGGCGGTAACGGGCGCGCTGCAGGCGTTGGCGGGGAACAATCTGGCCGGCGCTTTGGCGAGCGGAGCGGCACCGTATCTGGCGAAAGAAATCAAGGCGCGGGTCGGTGAAAATAACGTGGCAGCGAACGCAATGGCGCATGCGTTATTGGGGGCGATAACTGCGCAACTGAACAACCAGTCTGCGGTAGCCGGTGCGGTGGGTGCGGGCGGTGGCGAGCTGGCCGCGCGGGTGATAGTAGAGATAAGGTTCCCGGGCCGTGACATAAGCAGCCTGACAGAAGGTGAGAAGCAGGAGGTCAGTGCTTTGAGCCAACTGGCCGCAGGACTGGCAGGGGGATAGCTTCAGACAGTACGGCAGGGGCGGTAGCGGCTTCGCAGGCCGGTAAGAATGCGATCGAGAATAACTTCCTGAGCGTGTCTGAAAAGACAGAGCTCGAGCTGGCGAAGCAGAAGCTCCAGAACAGTAAAGACCCGGCAGAGCGTGAGCAGGCCCAGCAGAAAGTTAATGAACTGCGTGAAAAGGATATCGCCAGCGACAAGAAGGTGATCGAGGCCTGCGGAAATGGTGCGGCAGCCAGTGCGGCCTGTGGTGCGGCGAGACTGGAGGTTATCGCGGCCAAGGGTGAGTATGAAACCGGGCCGTATAACTCGAAGGTGAGCCAGCAATACGCGGATGCTTACGGCCAGATAGTGAACCTGCTGAATATCACCAGTGTTGATGCGCAGAATCAGCAGCAGATCCAAGACGCACTGATCAACTTCTTTATGACCACGAAAGGGGTTGATTACGCAACAGCCAAAGATTACGCCGAGTTGAAGCAAGGAGCCGATATTATTGTTGCTTCGGTCACTCCGGTACTTGGCGCGGCAGCGGCGAAACAACTTGGCAAGATTGTAGATGCGAATGTGAAGGTCGTTGCGAAAGGAAATGTTGATGGTAATAAGTTCAGTGATACTAACCAGGGAGCAAGGCCTTCACAGTTAGCCGATTTTAATAAACCGACTCTCATCAATGATGTTGTGCAGGCTAAGATAGATAAGCGCCCGGATAAAAATTACCCTAATGGAAACATGGGAACAGCCCATGCGGAAGTGGGAGTGATCCAGCAGGCTTATGATAAGGGAATGACTCAAGGGCGCGAAATGGCAATGAGCGTAGCAGGGAAAGAAGTCTGCAACTATTGCTTGAGTGATGTAAAGGTCATGGCAGAAAAAGCAGGGCTTAAATCACTGACAATTTATGAAGAGTCAACAGGTAACGTTCTGTTCTGGCAGCAGGGTATGAAAAAAATAGAAAATAAGGGGCCTGCAAAATGATAATAAAATATGAGCTTTCTCGTTTATGTTCTGGTGAGGAATATGTCAGAAATGAATCCCCTTTGTGGTCTGATGTGCTCGATTTTTTAAATGTTCTGAAGAATAGCAGCGGTAGCGTAAATATCAGGATTATTAATGCTCCAGATACCGGGCCAGAGAGACTCAGTGTTGAGGCAGAGAATGGTTTTTATCTAGTTACTTTGCTGGAATATGATGAGTCTGGAGGTGATGTAAGATCCATTTGGGATAATACGTCATCATCAAGAGATAGTATCATTATCCTTGGTAATCACTGGCCTGAGCGTCAGCTTACAAAAGACTTCGATCTTGTTGTCAGGATCTTTAAGGAGTTCTTCGATACTGGCAATGTATCAACGGATCTTCTGAACTAATCTACTCCCCCAGCCTTGGCCGGGGGAGTGTTATCAAGCCCTAAAAACCTCATCTTCTCGCCGCCGTAATCGAATAACACCGGGTGCGGCGGTGAGCTCCAGTTGTTCGGCATCGGTAATACCCGGCTCGTTAACCGTTTATTAAATCTTCACGTCCCCAATCCTCTCTAGAGCATCCACCACCAAACCCCAGAATTTATCCTGATCCAGCGTTACTGCTACCTGCGTATGGCAGTCGGGCGGTGGTGCTGTGCGGAAATCGGCTACCGTCATGCCCAGTGTCAGGGTGCCGGTGAGTTCGATATCTACCGGGACTTTTCGCACCGTCATCACATCGGGGGCAATAACGTAGGCCACCGCACAGGGATCGTGCACCGGCGGTGCACTGAACCCCTGCGCCTGCTGGTACATTTTGCCAAAGAACTCGAGCAATTCGCCGACAAACCTGGCTGGTCCGGTGTGGATGGCGGCAATCCGTGCACACACCTCTGGGGTGGCGAGCGCCTGATGGGTCAGATCCAGCCCGACCATGGTCAGCGGCCACTTCTCATTAAAAACGATGTGTGCGGCTTCCGGATCAATCTTGATATTGAATTCCGCTACCGCGCTCCAGTTACCCACGTGGTAGCCACCCCCCATCAGCACCACTTCCTTCACACGTTCGGCAATCCGTGGTTCTTTACGAACTGCCATGGCGATATTGGTCAGGCCGCCGGTGGGGACCAGCGTCACGCTGCCTGGCGGATGGGCCATGATGGTGTCGATAATCAAATCTACCGCGTGTCGCGTTTCCAGCGTCAGCGTTGGCTCAGGTAAAACCGGGCCGTCCAGGCCTGACTCGCCGTGAATATCGGGCGCAACCTCGATTTGCCGCACCAGCGGCCGTGGGCAGCCGGCGGCGAAGGGCACGCCGGTGATATTGGCGATACGTGCAACAGCCAGCGCGTTGCGGGTCACCTTATCCAGCGTTTGGTTGCCCACCACAGTGGTGACGGCCAGCAGCTCGATCTGCGGATTGCCCCAGGCCAGCAGCATGGCGATAGCATCGTCATGCCCCGGATCGCAGTCCAGTATGATTTTTTTCATTTTTATTCCTGATGCAGGGAGAGGTATCCGCAGCATAGCGCACCGGCAGCAGGCCAGGTAATCACAGATGATGCTTTTTGCTAGCCACATCAAAGCGTTGCTGATCTTAGGATGTAATTAAACGTAAATCCTTCTCGCAGCGCTTTACCCTGGAGTTTACTCCAGGGTTTACATTGAGTCCTGGCGTACAGCAGAGAGGTGAAGAGCGATGAGCATGTTGAAAAAGCTTTTGGGACAAGGTGGCTTTGGTGGTGGCCACTCACGTTCGCGGCACGGGGGCGGACACCATGGTAACCGTTATAACCAGCATGGCGATCAGGGCCCGCAGTGCCTGCAATGTCAGGCGCCTAACCGGCCCGGTGCCCGTTACTGCCACCGCTGCGGCCAACCTTTCGAAACGGAGTCAGCGTCCTGCCGCGGGTGTTCGGCGCCGCTGCCGCCGGGGAGCCGTTTCTGCCAGCAGTGTGGTACGGCGGTCAGCGGAGGGCAACCATGACCAAATCAGGATGGAGTCTGGTCGTCCTGTTGGCGGCCATGACGTTATGGACGCTGCTGGCCTGGGGAGCTTCCGGCGTGTTGGCCTGGCTGCCGTCGTTGACGGGGCTGGCACAAAGGGGTTCTGCGGAGCTGGCGCCCCCGTTGGCGGGGTTGCTTAGCCTGGTGCCGCAGGCGCTGTTGGAAAGCTGGTTACCGTTGTTGCAGCAACTGGGGGATTGGCTGACGAGTTATTTCCCGCAGTTGATCACCTGGGCTGGGTATCTTGTCTGGCTGGTTTGGGGGCTGGGCATGCTGGCCTTGTTGTTGCTTGGCGCGTTGGCACGCCGTATTTTGCTCAGCGATACTCCTGATAAACTTCCGCCACGCGCTTGAAGTAATCGCTCAGGTAGTTGATGCACACCTGCACCTTCAGCGGCAGCTTATCTTTCTCGGTGTACACCGCGTACACCGGGCGAGGATCCGCATGATAGCTTTTAAACAGGATCTCGATCTCACCACGTTTGATCTCTTCGATCACCCACATCAGCGGCGCATAGGCGATGCCGGCTCCGGCTTTCAGCCAGCGGATCATGGTCTGTGAATCATTGGTGATAAAACGTCCCTGCGGCGCAATACGCGTGCTGATGCCTTCGGGGGCGATCAGTTCGAATTCGCTATCCGGCCGCACGCTGTATTCCAGCCAGGAAAAGTTGACCATGTCGCTGGGCTTCTGCGGCGTACCGTGCTGGCTGAGATAGCTTTTGGCGGCGCAGACCACCATCGGCATGGATCCCAGACGTTTGGAGAACAGGCTGGAGTCCTGAAGCGCACCGGTACGGATCACCACGTCCAGCCCGTCAGCAATCAGGTCCGGCGCCGGAATACCGGTCACCAGGTTCACCGTCAGGCCAGGATATTCCTTCAACATATCGGCAGTCATGGTCGCCAGCACGTTTTGCGCCATGGTGGACGAGCTGCCAATGCGCAGCGTGCCGGTCGGGGTATTGTTAAACGCGTACAGCTGTTCGTGCACCTCGCTCACTTCCAACAACATGCGACGACAACCCTGGTAATAGATTTTTCCGGCTTCCGTCAGGCCAATGCTGCGGGTGCTGCGGTTAAGCAGTTTAACCTGCAGCTCATTCTCCAGTTTGGAGACGGTCTGGCTGATAGACGAAACGCTCATATCGAGTTGGCGCGCCGCCGCAGTAAATGACCCGCATTCAACCACTTTGGCGAATACCGACATCCGTTTTAATCGTTCCATTATTCACTCTGGCTTAAAAGTGATTTAGATCACAGATTGTTGATGAGTTGATAGTAAGCACGCTAATATAACGGGGTCGGGTGGAAAGACCTTATCAACGCGCGAGTGCGATCGGCGCCGACGTCGTGGCCGATCCCTCCGGTATCCTCGCATTCCCTATCGCGGATGTACGTTCCAGAGTTTACCTTTTTTTCAGGTTCGTGGCCTGGACAACCTGTCTGGGGCGGAATTTGTGGTGCGTGTCGGCTAAAATGTAAAGAGAATGTGAATGAAATATACCCTATAGCTTTCAAGTTGCAGCTAGGCGACCAGCTCGCTCACCCCAGGCGCTTACTTAAGTAAGTAACTGGGGTGAGCGAGTGCAGATAACAGCGCTGCAACTTGAAAGATGACGGGTATAAAGGGTTACGCCCGGTGCAGTGAGTAATAAGGAAAAATTGATGAGTTTGCTTCCGGTTATGGTCATTTTCGGACTGTCGTTCCCCCCGGTATTTTTTGAATTGCTGGTCTCTCTGGCGCTGTTTTTCTTGCTGCGCCGTCTGCTGCAGCCTACCGGGATCTACGATTTTGTCTGGCATCCAGCGCTGTTCAATACCGCGCTGTACTGCTGTTTGTTCTATCTGATTTCATGTCTTTTCGTTTGAGGTCGCTGTGAAAAATTTTTCAATAAAAATAACCCGAATCGCGATCACTCTGATTCTGGTCCTGCTGGGGATCGTCGCCGTATTCAAAGCCTGGGTGTTTTACACCGAGTCCCCCTGGACGCGTGATGCCAAGTTTACTGCCGACGTGGTGGCGATAGCGCCGGACGTTACCGGGCTGCTGACCGACGTGCCGCTGGTGGATAACCAGTTGGTCAAGAAAGGGCAGGTGCTGTTGGTGATCGACCAGCCGCGCTACCAGCAGGCTCTGGCGGAAGCTAACGCCGACGTGGCCTACTACCAGACCTTGGCAGCGGAAAAAAGAAGGGAGGCGGGCCGTCGTGTTCGCTTGGGCGTGCAGGCGATGTCGCAGGAAGAAATAGACCAGGCGAATAACGTTCTGCAAACCGTAGAACATCAGTTGGCGAAGGCTGTAGCGACGCGTGAACTGGCGAAGCTGGACCTGGAACGTACCACAGTGCGCGCACCGGCCGATGGCTGGATCACAAACCTGAACGTGCATGCCGGTGAGTACATTACCCGTGGTTCAGTCGCTGTGGCGCTGGTGAAGAAAAACAGTTTCTATATTTTGGCCTATCTGGAAGAAACCAAGCTGCATGGTCTGAACAAAGGCGATCGTGCGGAAATTACCCCGTTGGGCAGTAACCGTATCATGCATGGCACCGTCGACAGCGTGGCTGCCGCCGTCAATAACAGCAGCAGCACCGTGAACAGCAAAGGGCTGGCGTCGATCGACAGCAACCTGGAGTGGGTGCGCCTGGCACAGCGCGTGCCGGTGAAAATTCTGCTGGATGACAAAGACCAATTGCATCCGTACCCGGCAGGTACCACGGCTACCGTGGTGATCACCGGCAAGAACGATCGCGCTACCGACAGCGGCTCGCCTTTTGTGCGTTTGATGCATCGGCTGCGTGAGTTCGGTTAATGAATAACCCAACCTTTATCAGGCTGAGATTTGCCTTCAAGCTCAGCTTTGCCATTGTGTTTGCCCTGTTTGTCGGCTTCCACCTCAATCTGGAAACGCCACGTTGGTCGGCGATGACCGCCGCCATCGTGGCCGCCGGCCCGGCCTTTGCCGCCGGTGGCGAACCCTTCTCCGGCGCTATCCGCCACCGCGGCTGGCTGCGTATCATCGGTACCTTTATCGGGTGTTTCGTCGGTCTGGCGATTATCGTCACTACGGCGCGTGCGCCCGTTGTGATGCTGTTGTTGTGCTGTATCTGGGCCGGTTTTTGTACCTGGTTGTCCTCGCTGATTAAAGTCGAGAATTCTTACGCCTGGGGGTTGGCCGGTTATACCGCGCTGATCATTATCGTGACGGTCGCCACCAGCGAATCCCACCTGCTGGAAGCGCCGCAGTTCGCCATTGAGCGCTGCAGCGAGATCGTGCTGGGGATCGTCAGCGCAGTGCTGGCGGATCTGTTGTTCTCGCCGCGATCGATCAAGCAGGATATCGATCGCGCGGTGGATCAACTGTTGGTGGATCAGTACCGCTTGATGCAGATGTGCATCAGCGATGCCGAGAAAGAAGACATTGACCGCGCCTGGAGCAACCTGGTGAAAAGCACCACTGCGCTGAACGGCATGCGCAGCAACCTGATGATGGAGTCTTCACGCTGGCAAAAGGTGAACCGTCGTGTTCAGGCGTTGCATACGCTGTCGCTGACGCTGATTACCCAGGCCTGCGAGACGTATTTAATCCTGCTGAATCATCCGGATGCGGTGAAAGAGAATATTCGCGAACTGCTGATGGTGCCGGCGGATACCCCGCAGGAAATTCACAAGCGCATGAAGCTGTTGCGCCAGGTGCTGACCACCAACCGCACCGACGAAACCTTGCTGACCATCAGCAGTTGGGTCGGGGCGGCCACGCGTTATCTGTTATTGGCTAAAGGCGTGCACACCAACAGCAGCATCAGTGCGGTGGAAGAAAGTGTGCTGAGCAGTGAGGTGGTGATCAAACCGACGTCGGCGGAAGGTCATCACGCGATGATCAACGGTCTGCGTACCTTTGTGGCGACGACCTTCGGCAGCCTGTTGTGGCTGTGGACCGGTTGGACCTCCGGCAGCGGTTTTATGGTGATCATTGCGGTGATCACCTCGCTGGCGATGCGTACCCCCGCGCCACGTATGGTCGCAATGGATTTTGTGCTGGGCATGCTGGCGGCAATCCCGGTCGGTTCGCTGTTCTTTATGGTGATCCTGCCGGCGACTCAGCAAAGCATTTTGCTGCTGTGCCTCAGCCTCGGGCTGCTGGCGTTTTTCATCGGTATCGAAGTGCAGAAAAGGCGGCTGGGTTCGCTCGGCTTGCTGGCGGGGACCATCAACATTTTGGTGTTGAGTAACCCGATGGAATTCAACGTCACTCAGTTTCTCGACGGTGCGCTTGGCCAGTTCCTCGGTAGCTGCGTGGGGTTGATGGTGCTGTTGCTGATCCGCGATAATTCACGTGAACGCACCGGCCGCACGCTGCTGAACCAGTTTGTCAGCAGCGCAGTATCGGCACTGACCACCAAGGCGTCGCGCCGTCGGCAAAACCATCTGCCGGCGCTGTATCAGCAGCTTAACCAACTGCTGATGATGTTCCCGAACGACATTGCCAAATACCGGCTGGCGCTGAACCTGATCATTGCTCATCAGCGCATGCAGCGGGCGGAGATCCCGGTTAGCGAGGAGCTTTCGGCGTTCCACAAGCAGATTCGCAACACTGCCGATCATGTGGTTTCGGCCAAGAACGACGTGAAGCGCGCTTACTATTACGATCGGCTGCTGGACGAAATGAATGACTATCAGCAAAAGCTGGTGGATTATCACGCACCGCTCAGCGTTACCGATCCGGTAAAACGCCTGGCCGGCATGCTGCATCGCTACCGCCACGCGTTGATCGACTGATACGCCAAACGCCCCTGCCGGGGCTATACTTGCCTGATAGAGGCCTGTTTCAGAGTTGCACTGAGTGCCAGACGCGCTGCACAATGGCATGATTAGCTTGAATGGGTGTTGCAGGTTGTGGGGCGTGGTTTCCCTGAAGTGAAAACGTTACATACCAGTCATCTCTGCTTCATCCTCTTCATCTATAAATCCAACTAGCATGGGTGCCGGTGCACCCTTGTCGGCCATAATTCAGGGACAGCAATGAATAAGCGGATCCTCGTGGCGGTAGTTATCGCCATTGTGATAGCCGGTTTTAGCGCACTGCGTGGTAACGATCGGGCGATTACCAACGTACCGGCGGTGGCCGAAGGCCAGAGTATTGACCAACTGACGCAGCAGAAAAGGGTGGTGAGCTACCTGCAGCAGCATCAGCGGCTGCCGGACTATTACATCACCAAAAAACAGGCGCGCGAGCAGGGATGGGATGCACGTAACGGCAACCTGTGTTCGGTGCTGCCGGGCAAGGCAATTGGTGGCGACCGTTTCTCAAACCGTGAAGGACAACTGCCTGCGGCCCGCAGCCGGGTATGGCGCGAGGCGGATATCAATTACCAATGCGGCCGGCGTGGTGCCGATCGCCTGCTGTATTCCAGTGATGGCCTGATTTTTGTCACGCGTGACCATTATAAAAACTTCATTCGGGTGGAGTGAGCTTGATGGCAAAAGTAGAGTTCGATTTTAATCAGATTAGCGATCTGCCGGCGTTTTACCGCGTTTTTGCGCATAAGTTTGCACTGGATGAGGCTTTTGGTGCCAATCTTGACGCGCTGTGGGACGTGGTCACGGCGGATATCGGCCTGCCGGTCGAGATTGAGTTTACCCATCTCAACGCCCGCAGCAAACGTCGCTTTGGTGCGATTATCCTGTTGTTTGAAGAGGCGGAAGAAGAACTGGAAGGCAGCCTGCGTTTCAATATCCGTGAAAGCAGCGGTGAACCTGCACATCACCGGGGATGAATCGGGTTCATCCCGTGGTGACGGCGGCGATTATTCGGCGGTTTCGGCCAGATCGCGCAGGTATTGGAAAATTTGACGGTAAGCTTTCGGCGGCTTGTTAGCGGCTTTCTCTTTCTGTGCGTTACGCACCAGTGAGCGCAGCTGCTGGCGGTCGGCTTCCGGATACAGCGCCAGAATCGACGGGATCGCGTCATCACCTTCTTCCACCAGACGGTCACGCAGCGCTTCCAGCTTGTGGAACAGCGAAACCTGTTGGTTATGGCGGTTCTTCAGCTTGTCGAGTGCGGTTTGGATCGGCTCTACATCGCGGGCGCGCAGCATTTTGCCAATCAGCTGCAGCTGACGGCGGCGGCCTTCTTTCTTGATCTTCTGCGCCAGCTCAACTGCGGCGCGCAAATCTTCGTCCAGCGGGATGCGTTCCAGCGCGTTTTTACCCAGTTCGACCAGTTCGGTCCCCAGGTCTTTCAGGGCTTCGGCATCACGTTTAATTTCACTTTTACTGACCCAGATAATCTCGTCATCGTCCTCGTCCGTGTTCTCCGGGACATCGTCGAGCCAGTCTTCAGGCTGTTTGTTCATGGTAGGCTCCGTTAAAAAGAGGCTAATCCTAACAGGTTGCCGGCTTTATGCGAAATTCCACGCGGTTCCTGTTAGACTCAAAAGTATAAATCACATGATTTTTGCGCGTGACTCCGCGCGCAACCACGCCGCCACGGCACTTTTCTCAACGATTTTCTGATTAAGTATGGCAGATTGATGAAAGTAGTCACTCAAGTTGCAGAACAGCGCAAGGCGCTGGAACAGGCCGTTTCACAGGCTTTGGAACTGGCGCGCGCCGGTTCTGATGCGGCAGAAGTTGCCGTGACCAAATCTACCGGTATCAGCGTCAGCACTCGCTTTGGCGAAGTGGAGAACGTTGAGTTCAACAGCGATGGCGCGTTGGGCATTACCGTCTATCACCAGCAACGCAAAGGCAGCGCTTCTTCCACCGATCTCAGCCCGGATGCCATTGCCCGCACCGTGCAGGCGGCGCTGGATATTGCCCGTTACACCTCGGTAGATCCGAACGCCGGCCCGGCGGAAAAGGACCTGTTGGCGTTTGATGCACCGGACTTGGATCTGTTCCACCCGGCAGAACTGGACGCCGAACGCGGTATCGAATTGGCTGCTCGCGCAGAGCAGGCTTCGTTGGCGGCTGACAAGCGCATCACCAATACCGAAGGCGGCAGTTTTAACAGCCACTACGGCATCAAGGTGTTCGGCAACAGTCATGGCATGCTGCAAAGCTACTGTTCCAGCCGGCACTCGCTGTCGAGCTGCGTGATTGCCGAGCAGGATGGCGATATGGAGCGCGACTACGCCTATACCATCGGCCGTGCGATGGGCGATCTGGAAAGCCCTGAATGGGTGGGTCAGGAATGTGCCCGCCGCACGCTGTCGCGTCTGGCACCGCGCAAGCTGTCTACCATGACCGCCCCGGTGCTGTTCGCTTCCGAAGTGGCGACCGGCCTGTTCGGGCATTTGGTTGGCGCCATCAGCGGCAGCAGCGTTTACCGTAAATCCACCTTCCTGCTGGATTCTTTGGGCAAGCAGATCTTGCCGGACTGGCTGACCATTGAAGAACACCCGCACCTGCTGAAAGGCCTGGCTTCCACGCCGTTCGACAGCGAAGGTGTACGCACCCAACGGCGCGACATCGTTAAAGATGGCGTACTGCAAACCTGGCTGCTGACCAGCTATGCGGCCCGCAAGCTCGGTATGCACAGCACCGGACACGCAGGCGGTATTCACAACTGGCGCATTGCCGGGCAGGGTAATGACTTTGCCGGCATGCTGAAGCAACTGGGCACGGGCCTGGTGGTGACCGAACTGATGGGCCAGGGCGTTAGCGGTATTACCGGTGACTATTCGCGTGGCGCCGCCGGTTTCTGGGTGGAAAACGGCGAGATCCAGTATCCGGTCAGCGAGATCACCATCGCCGGCAACCTCAAGGATATGCTGCGCAATATTGTCAGCGTGGGCAGCGACATCGAAACCCGCAGCAATATTCAGTGCGGCTCCGTTTTACTGCCGGACATGAAAATCGCCGGTCAATAATGTTCGCCACGGCTGGCCGCTCCCGTTGCCAGCCGTTTCCCCTTCCTCTGTTTTAACCTTGCTTACAAATCTCCGGTTTCGGTTTTCTGCTCCCTTGCCTATGTTTAGGCTGTGCATGCGTCATGGCGTGGTCAATGGCGGCGCACGGCCCTAAAAGGGGACCACTAAAACAATAACTGGAAGGTGAGCAAGCATGTCGAACAAACTGAAAGCGCTGATGGCGCTGGCGCTGCTGGGCGCCAGTTCACTGGCGGTCGCGGCCGATCTGGCCGACGATATGGATACCATCGCAGGCAATTACAAAACGGTGCTGAGCACTGACTCCACGGATACCTTGAAGCAAAGTTTGCAGAACATGCGCGCCGCCGCAGTGGATGCAAAGCAAAGCACGCCGCCCAAGCTGGAGGACAAAGCGGCCGATAGCCCGGAGATAAAAGATTTCCACCACGGGCTGGACACGCTGATCGGTCAGATCGACCAATCGCTGGCGCTGGCCAACCAGGGCAAGCTGGCCGAAGCCAAGCAGGTCGCGCAGGGCTTCAAACAAACCCGCGACGCTAACCACAAGAAGTTCCGCTAACCCCTTTCGCGCCGTTCTGAAGCCAGATAGCAGGACGGCGCCTGCCCCAGCACGCGGCGAAACATGGTGGCAAACGCCGCGCTGCTTTCATATCCCAATTCCAGAGCCACCTGCGTCACGCTGCTGCCTTCGGCCAATTGGGCCAGCGCCAACACCACGCAGGCACGCTGACGCCATTGTGAGAAGGACATTCCTGTCTGAGCGCGAAACAGGCGGCTGAAACTGCGGATGCTCATATACAGCCGCGAAGCCCATGCCTGAGGTGAATCGTGCGCGTCAGGGTGTTGCAGGAATTGCTGGCAGAGTTCGCTCAGCCGCCGGTCCGCCGGCAGGGGGATATGCAGCGGCAGAGGCGGTAGATTGGCCAGCTCATGCAGCAGCAGGCTAACCAGCGCGCCATCCCGGCCTTGCTCATCGTAATCCAGTGGCATATCGACGGCGGCCATCAACAGTTGGCGCATCAGCGGCGTTACGCTGACCACCTGGCAATCCTGTGGTGGGTCAACCAACAACGCGGCCGGTTCAATGTACAGGCTGCGGGTCGTGACGCCGACCATTCTTACTTCATGCGCCATCTGTGGGGGCAGCCACACCGCATGCTGAGGCGGCACAATCCAGTTCCCCTGACGGGTGAACACGTGCATTACCCCGGTGGCGCCGTAAAGCAATTGAGCGCGCCGATGCTGGTGCATAGGCAGCAGGTAACCCCTTGGGTAGTCGGTGCCAATAGCAATCACGGGCCTTTGCACCGAGTCGAGATCGTCAATATGTCGATTGCGCATAAAGTCTTACGCTGAACAGTTGGCCGAAACGCAATGATAGTTGGCCTTTGATATGAAGCAAGCCAAAAGCCGGTGTTTTATGCTGCCGCTCGACATCTTTACTCAGGAGTGCCTGCGGCTATGGCGGATATTATTTTCGTGCTGTTGACCGGCTTTGTTACCGGTATGACGACCATCGTGTTCGGTTTTGGCGGTGGTTTTGTGGTGGTGCCACTGGTTTACCATCTGGTGAGCGCCTCGGGGGAACAGCCTGGTCAGGCGATGCATATCGCAGTGGCCACCTCGACGGCGGTGATGATTTTCACGGCAGGTTACGCCACTTTTGCCCAATGGCGCAGCGGCAACCTGCTGCGTGAAACTCTGGTTCCGCTCATTTTTTATATCGGGATGGGGGCGGTGCTGGGGGCTTTTGCTTCCAGCCTGTTGGCGGACGGCACGGTGCGCTTGTTGTTTGTGATTTACATCCTGATGACGATTGCGGATTGTCTGTTCAGGCCGGGGTTTTTGGTTAAGCCGGTACGCGCTGTACTTTCACCATCGACTCTGTTGTTCGGCGGCCCGCTGATTGGCGTCATCGCGACCCTGCTCGGCGTAGGGGGGAGCGTGATGACGGTGCCTTTGTTGCGTCGCCATGGGCACGAGATGCGGCATTGCGTCAGTTCGGCCAATGCGTTGTCGATCCCTGTCGCCGTCGTGGGGGCATTGATGTACGTCGGTTTGGGCTGGAGGGAAATGACAGGGCCGCACTATCTGGGTTACGTCAATCTGGCCCTGCTCGGGCAGTTGGTGACGAGCGGTGTCGTGGGGACGGTGGTTGCCAGGAAGTGGCTGCCGAAGGTCAATGATCGGCTGCATGCCAGAATTTACGTGCTGTTGCTGATCCTGGTTTTGATCGCCATCGGTGTGTAAGAGACAGAAAGGGCGGCTGGTCACCGCCCTGAAAACCGCTTAGCGGTGGTATTCACCCGCCGCTTCCGGCTGGTACAACAGTTCCAGCACTTCGATACGCGCTTCTTCACCGTTCGGCAACTGCCAGGTAATCTGGTTGCCGATGTGCATGCCCAGCAGCGCTGCGCCCAGCGGCGCCATCACCGACAGCTGTTCGTGGCTATCCTTCAGCGAAGCCGGGTAAACCAGCGTACGCACGTGTTCTTCTGCCGTGTGCAGATCGCGGAAACGTACGCGGCTGTTCATGGTCACTACGTTGGCCGGGATCTGGGACGGCGGCAGAATTTCGGCGCGATCCAGCTCGATGTTCAGCGCAGCCGCGACATCGGTGTTGGCAAAGGCCGGTTGTTCCAATAGCGCATCCAGGCGTTCCGCATCCAGCTCATTAATAGTAATGGTTGGCTTGGTCATTCCACTCTCCAGTCAAATCAAAAGGCGTCGGGTAACGCGCCCATAAATTCGGAAAAACAGCACAAAAGCAAAACCCCCGCGCCAGAGGTACGGGGGTGTTGTTGATGTCGAATTGTCTTACCGATAGTAGGCGGTTAAGCCGGGAAAAGAAAGAGATCCCGATCACGAAGCTTTTCACCTCCCTTGGCTCAACTGGAAACCTTTTGTGGCGATATCTTTTTGTAATCTAATTGAATTATCTGGCAGATGCTTATTTTGCGAAATGGATCCCTGACGGTCATTGAATTTCCACTTTCAACTGGAAAAAAACAGAGTACACAGAATATCGCTCCGGGGTTAGGGTAAAGGCATCAGAGAAGGCGGCTTATTCAGGTGATGTGCTGTGCGACTTACGGAATCATGTTTGGATCTAGGGGTACTGAAAAGTGAATGATGGATCTGCTGCGAGAGAAAATAGTGAACAACCTGACGTCAGCACGGCCGGGGCGATAACCGAACGGGTGCTGGCTGATATTACCGCCATGCTAAACGCCGAAGATATTTATACCAATGCGGTGCAGCAACAGATGCTGGAGTCGCATATTCGCGCCATGGTGTTGCGCTCAATAACCGGCGAGCCATTACCGGAAGTCGATAAATCACTGTTTGACGAGATCTCGGCGGAATCCATGCAAATGGCGGAGCGGGTAGTCGACCAATTTACCACTCTGCCGATTGAAGAGGCTTATTTGCTTTCCGTCCATTTTGAAGTGGCAAAAGATAATAACCAATAGCTTTTACCGAATTAAATTAATCAGGAGAAAATACCATGGGTCAGATTACCGTAGTGATTGGCGATCGTTTGGGTAAAGGTCAGAAAGTGGGTCAGGGTATTGAAAACGCAGGCGGAAAAGCCATCGTGATCCCCGGTGTGGCGGCCGACATGAAGCTGGGTGACGTGATGAAAGCGGAAGGCGCGCAGCTGGGGATTTCTTTCTGCGGCAGCGGCGGTGCCGGGGCCATTACCGCCCAGACTAAATATGGCTACAAAGCCAAATACGGCATGCGTTCCATTGATGAGGGCGTGACGGCAATAAACGAAGGCTGCACCGTATTGGGTTTTGGTTTTATGGATAAAGAAGAGCTGGGTCAAAGACTGGTTGAAGCCTACGTCAAAAAACACGGCAACCCGTAATGAAAGAACAATATACAACGTCGGTAAAGGTGGAGGGTAAGGGCGATAGCAAAGCGAAAGCTTTTGCTTCCGCCTTGGCCAATGTGCAGGGCGCGGTATTAAAATCCACCGGTAATATTCTGCTGCGTATTGAACCGCAGGATGTCAGCGTATTAAAAGCAGAAGAGAAAATAACAAAAGAAAAGTTTCTGTTTTTCTTTCTGCCGCGCGAAAGAAAAAGCTACTTCGTGGCTCTGGAAATAACCGTGAACGTGACAATGATCAATACAGAAAAAGTTGTCTTCGTCGCGAAATAAAAACGTTAGCATAAATCAAAGGGTATACTGATGTTTTTAATCATCTTATTTAAGTCGCTTATTATCGGCGGACTGGTGGGGGTTGGCGTAGGGGCCGGCGCCGCACGTATGTTCCATGCTCCGACGACACAGGGCATGGGAGCTTTCCGCACCTTGGGCGAGTTGAACTCCTGCGAGGGTGACCCGGCTTCCCACTTCTCATTCGGTCTGGGCTTCTTCTTCAACGCCTGGGCGTCTTCCGTGGCAGCAGGGGCCTTCACGCAGGACGTTGACCACCGCATTATTCCACACTGGGGCGCGGCTGCGTTGATGGTCAAAAACCGCAACCTGGCGCAAACGCTGCACGATCCGAAAAAAATGGCTATCGCCTGCGGCATCATCGGCATGCTGGTTGTGGCATTCCTGAATACCACCGCTTCCGCCGTGCCTGCCGCATTGCAGGTGACGGCGATCAAGGTGCTGGTGCCAGCAGCAAACCTGCTGGTGAATACCGTGATGCCGGTGATCTTCTGGCTGGCGGCGATCGACGCCGGACGCCGTTCCGGCTTCTGGGGCACCATCTTCGGCGGCCTGGCGCAGCTGATTATGGGCAACGCCGTACCGGGGCTGGTGCTGGGCATCCTGATCGGTAAAGGCGTGGAAGAGAGCGGCTGGAACAAAATCACCAAGATCATGATGGCGGTGATCGTGCTGCTGTTCGTGCTGAGCGGGTTCTTCCGCGGCTTCGACATGAAAGTCCTCGAGTCCTTCAGCCTTGGCGTGCCGGGTTGGTTGGACGCCATTCACAACACCCTGAGCGGTAAATAAGGAGCTGGATAATGGAAGAACAAACCCAAAAAGGCTTCTGGTATGCCGACTGGTCATTCCCGATTTTTGTCGGTCTGCTTTCCTCAGGCGTGTTCGCCGGAACACATATGTACTACCTGTACGGCATCGGCGCGTTTAACGAAGTGGCCTTTGTTTCCATGCTGCGTGCGGGAATGGACACTGGCGTTTACGGTGCCGTGGCGGCCTTCGGGGCCAGCTTCCTGTTTGCGCGCATCATTGAAGGTTCGCTGGTGGGGATCCTGGACATCGGCGGTGCGATCCAGACCGGCGTGGGGCTGGGGGTTCCGGCGCTGTTGCTGGGGGCGGGGATCATTTTCCCGGTCGCTAACTTTGCCGCCTCGCTGGTGACCGGCCTGGTGATTGGCCTGGCGATTGGCTACCTGATCATTTTGGCGCGTAAATTTACCATCAATCAGAGCAACTCCACCTACGGGGCGGACGTGATGATGGGCGCCGGTAACTCCTCAGGGCGTTTCCTGGGGCCGTTGATCATCTTGTCGGCGATGACCGCTTCCATTCCGATCGGTATCGGCTCGCTGCTTGGCGCCTTGCTGTTCTATATCTGGAATAAGCCGATCACCGGTGGGGCGATCCTCGGTGCGATGCTGTTAGGGGCCATTTTCCCGGTAGCTATCGCCTAATCACGAACGTGATTGCTGGGGGCGGTACCGGGTGCCGTCCCCAGGCTGTAAAAGGAGTAATGCGGTATGTATGACTTAGTAATCACAGGCGCCAGACTGGCGGATGATCGGCTGGTGGATCTGGCGGTCAAAGACGGCAAGATTGCCGAAGTGGGGCAATTGGCCGATGACGTCCACGCCCATCGAAAACTGGATCTGGCGGGTAACTGCCGCCTGAGCGCCGGCTGGATCGACTCCCACGTGCACTGCTACCCCTCTTCGCCGATTTACCATGACCAACCGGACTTGGTCGGGACGGCCTGTGGCGTCACCACGGTGGTGGATGCCGGCAGCACCGGCACCGACGACGTGGATGCGTTTTATACGCTGACGCGCAGCAGCAAAACCAACGTTTTCGCCTTCCTGAACATTTCGCGCATCGGCCTGCTGCGTCAGAACGAACTGGCTGATTTGGCAGACATCGACAAACAGAAAGTCAGCCGGGCGATCGACAAACATGCCGGTTTTGTCATCGGCATCAAGGCGCGCATGAGCAGCAGCGTCGTTGGCCAGAACGGCATCCGGCCGCTGGTGCTGGCCAAAGAGATCCAGCAAGAAAATAACCTGTTGCCGTTGATGGTTCATATTGGCAATAACCCGCCGGATCTGGATGAAATAGCCGATCTGCTAACCCGTGGCGACATTATCACTCACTGCTACAACGGCAAACCGAATCGCATTCTGACGCCGGCGGGCACGCTGCGTGAGTCTATCCAGCGCGCGCTAAAGCGCGGCGTCCTGCTGGATGTTGGCCACGGCACCGCCAGCTTCAGCTTCGAGGTGGCGCGCCAGGCGATAGCGCTCGGCATTTTGCCGCATACCATCAGCTCCGATATCTACTGCCGCAACCGGATGGCCGGGCCGGTACACAGCCTGGCGACGGTGATGTCCAAATTCTTCAGCGTTGGGCTATCGCTGCCGCAGGTGATTGCCTGCGTTACGGAAAATGCCGCCTCGGCGCTGCACCTGTCCCATAAGGGGCGACTAGAACCGGGCTGCGATGCCGATTTCACGCTGTTCGAGCTCCGTCAGGGGCCACAGGTGTTCGCCGATTCAGAAGGGCAGTCGGCCGAGGGTCAACAATTGCTGGTTCCGCTGGCCGCCGTGGTGGCCGGGGAAATCCTATTAACCGATGAAGGGAAAGCCGCTCATGTCTTCGATTTATGAAAAATATAATTTAAAACAGGTCATCAACACTTCAGGTCGCATGACTGCACTCGGCGTGTCTACGCCGCGCCAGGACGTCATTGATGCCGTGGATTACGGCATGAACCACTACTTCGAATTCAAGGATCTGGTCGACAAAACCGGCGCTTACATCGCCAATTTGCTGAATGTCGAAAGCGCGGTGGTGGTTTCCTGCGCCTCGGCGGGCATTGCCCAGTCAGTGGCGGCGCTGATCGTCAAAGACAACGCCAACTTGTTGGTGAACCTGCACTCTGCACCTATTACCGTTCCGCGCGAAATCGTGTTGCCGCGCGGTCATAACGTCAACTTTGGTGCGCCGGTCGATACCATGGTGGCGCTGGGCGGCGGTAAGGTGGTTGAAGCCGGTTATGCCAACGAGTGTTCCGCCGAACAGCTCGAGGCCTGCATTACGCCGCAAACGGCGGCGATCCTCTATATCAAGTCACACCACTGCGTGCAGAAAAGCATTCTTTCCGTTGAGCAGGCGGTGGTGGTGGCGCGCAAACATAACCTGCCGCTGATCGTCGATGCCGCGGCGGAAGAAGATCTGTTGTGCTACTACCAGATGGGAGCCGACCTGGTGGTTTACAGCGGCGCCAAGGCCATCGAAGGCCCGACCAGCGGTCTGGTGATTGGAAAGAAACAGTACGTCGAATGGGTGAAGCTGCAAACCGGCGGTATCGGCCGGGCGATGAAGGTCGGCAAAGAGGGCATCCTCGGCCTGACGCAGGCGATAGAAAGCTACCTGCGGCTGGAGAAAACCACCGGGCAGCAGATGGTTGAAAGAATGACGCCGTTTATCGACAGTCTGAATACCCTGACCGGTATCAGTGCCAAAACCGTTTGGGACAGCGCCGGGCGTGATATCGCACGGGCAGAAATCACGTTCGACGAAGCGGTGCTGGGATGGTCGACCTACGACATTGTGCAGGCGCTGAAAACCGGCGAGATCGCTATCTACTTCCGTGGCTATAAAGCTAACGAAGGCAAGATTGAAGTGGACGTGCGCAGCGTTGATCAGCAACAGCTGATGACCGTTTTCACCTGTATTAAAAATCTGTTCACGGAGAAACAAGCATGAAGCTGCAACCTAACTACTATCGCGATCGCGTGTGCCTCAACGTGTTGGCCGGTTCGAAAGACAACGCGCAGGAGATTTATGCGGCGGCAGAAGGGCATGTGCTGGTAGGGGTGCTTTCCAAGAACTACCCGGACGTCGACAGTGCAGTTGCGGACATGCAGCGTTATGCGCGTCTGATAGAAAATGCGCTGTCGGTAGGCTTGGGCGCAGGCGATCCTAAACAATCGGCGATGGTCAGCCTGATTTCCCAGCGGGTACAGCCGCAGCACGTCAATCAGGTGTTTACCGGCGTGGGCGCTAGCCGTGCGCTGCTGGGGCAGAATGACAGCGTGGTGAACGGTCTGGTGTCGCCAACCGGCCGCGTTGGCTGGGTAAAAATTTCGACGGGGCCGCTGAGCGCTGCCGCGCCGGACGGCATTGTGCCGGTGGAAACCGCCATCGCCTTGTTGAAAGACATGGGCGGTAGCTCAATCAAATATTTCCCGATGGGCGGACTGGCATGCAGAGAGGAATACGAGTATGTCGCCAAAGCCTGTGCCGAGCATGACTTTATGCTGGAACCGACCGGCGGTATCGATCTGGAAAACTTCGAGCCGATCGTCGAGATCGCATTGGCTGCCGGCGTGAAGCGCGTGATCCCGCACATCTATAGCTCAATCATCGACTCCAGCACCGGTAACACCCGCCCACAGGACGTGAAAACCCTGCTGGCGACCACCAAAAAGCTGGTGGGTTAAAGCACATTATCGGATGACGTAAGGCAGGGAGGCGCAGGCTCTGTATCCCCAGGCGCGGGCACACCGCGCCGCTATCTTTCCCCTCTGGCTTTCAAGTTGCAGCTAACAACGCTGTGGCTTGAAAGATGACGGGTATACCATCAGGATAACTATGCGAAACTGGCAAACATCTTCCACCCTGCGAACTGCAGTCACTCTGGCGCTGCTGGCGATGGCTAGCCCGGCGCTTCATGCTGAGGATGCAATGAAATCTACGTCATCTCATTTTGCTTATATCGGTACTTACAACCCTAACGGCGAAGGCGTTTACCGGGTGCAGGTCGATCCGGTCAGCGGCGCATTGAGCGCCAGAACCCTGGCCAGCAGCCAGCCGAACCCAGCACAGCTTACCGTGGATGCCAAAGGCCAGACGCTGTATGTCGCCAGCGAAGTGGCGGACTTTAACGGGACTCAGCATGGCGGCATTATTGCTTACCGTATCAATCCGACGGACGGCAGCCTGACCCAGCTCAATCAGGTTGATGCGCAGGGGGCGGGGCCGGTTTATCTCTTCCTGACGCCAAATGGTCGTCATCTGTTGGTGGCAAACTATGTCAGCGGCACCGTAGCGGCTTTCCCGGTTGAAAGCGACGGCAAGCTGGGCACGGCCAGTTCGGTGCAGCAACAGCAAGGACCGGCAGGGGCCGGCAAGCCGGAGGCGGCGGTGGAGGGCAGCTTTGCCATCAGCGATCACAACGGCCCGCATGCGCATATGATCGCCAGCGATCCGAGCGGCAAGTTTGTGTTCTCCACCGATCTGGGGCTGGATCGTATTTATCAATGGCGCTTTGACGATGCCAGCGGCCAGTTAACGCCGAACGATCCGCCGTGGATCGCGGCATCTTCCGCCGGCGCCGGGCCGCGTCATTTCGTGTTTCATCCGGACGGGAAAACCTTGCTGCTGGTGAACGAAGAGGCTTCCACGCTGACCAGCTACCGTTTTGATAACCAAAAAGGTACTCTGAAACAGTTGCACGTGATCTCTTCGCTGCCAGCCGATTATAAGGGCACCAACTTCGCCGCCGGCCTGGTGCTGAGCGAGGATGGCAAAAATCTGTACGTGGCCAATCGGCTGCATAACAGCATCGCGCAGTTCAGCGTTGGCAGTGGCGGCGAGCTGCATTCGGTGGCGGAAACCTGGACGCGCGGGGATTATCCGCGCTCGTTAACGCTGAGTCCGGACGGGCGCTATCTGTATGCGATGAATCAACGCAGCGATAACGTCACCCGTTTCAGCGTGGATAAGGCCAGTGGCAAACTCAGCTTTGTTGAAGGCTATACGCCGGTCGGCAGTCCCTCGCAAATGGTGTTCTTGCCGCTAGCCAAGTAACTTGTTGCCCGCCGGATCCACCTGGCGGGCACTCTAATTGACGGAAAGAGAATGGTGCGATTTCCCTACCCGCGTTTGGCCTATCTGTTCGATGCTTTGCAGTCTGAAACCTTGCCGCAGGACGAGTTGGCGAAGCGTTTTGCCGTGTCCACCCGAACCGTGCGGGCTGATATTACCGCGCTGAACGATATTTTGGAAAAATATGGTGCGCACTTTGTGCATAGCCGCGGTGCGGGCTATCGCCTGCAGGTGGATGATGCCAGGTTGTTCAGCGCCCTGCAGCATCAGGAGCGTAAAAAACACGCCACGCCACGCAGCGCACAGGAGCGGGTACACTATCTGCTGGTTCGTTTTTTGACCTCAGCCTTTTCTCTGAAGCTGGAAG
>Ga0308167_1001680_pt1 | contig 24010 bp, 29 predicted proteins | sample PhyCR1_2_FD_202138 | JGI IMG/M metagenome (GOLD analysis project Ga0308167, IMG submission 202138) | Phyllosphere microbial communities from UC Gill Tract Community Farm, Albany, California, United States - DLSLRC.R1 | ecosystem: Host-associated > Plants > Phyllosphere > Unclassified | place... | reverse complement strand
CTAGTCTGTTAGTGGCGTGTCTGTTCGCAGCTAACCGGCGAATGTAAAAACTGACTAAGCATGTAGTGCCGACGGTGTAGTAATTTCGGACGCGGGTTCAACTCCCGCCAGCTCCACCAAAATTCTTTCGCGGCGATACCAGAATTGTCCGCTGAAGTCCTGAAAGCCCGCACGGCACAAGCCCTGCGGGCTTTTTTGTGTCCATAGCAGTCCACCGAGAGTTGCTAGAATCCACGCCATATGACACCCTGTTTTGGACCCAACGCCCAAGGGTCCAAAATCTGAGGGTCCAAACATGCCGAAAGTCGTCACTAAACTCAATGATACTCAAATCAAAAGCACTAAGCCTGGCGAGAAGGAAGTAAACCTCTTCGATGGTGACGGCTTGTTTTTGCGCATATCGCCAACCGTGAAAGGTGGCAAGAAAAACTGGTACTTTAGATATGCGGTACCCGTAACTAAGAAACGAACGAAAATGAGTTTGGGAACTTACCCTCACCTTACCCTCGCGCAAGCTCGCTCTCTCAGAGATCAGTACCTCGCCCTACTCGCCCAGCAGATTGATCCGCAAACCCATAAGACCGATAAAGCGAATGCACTAAAAGCGGCCACTGAGCACACATTGCAGGTAGTTGCAAAAAACTGGCTGGAAGAGAAGAAAAGAACGTCAGGGATTTCAGAAGATCATGCAGCAGATATCTGGCGTAGTCTTGAACGTAACGTCTTCCCTGGCTTGGGTAATGTTGCGATAAAAGAGATTCGCCCCAAACTCTTGAAGCAACAGCTAGACCCAATTGAACAGCGTGGAGTTCTTGAAACCCTGAGGCGCATTATTTCACGATTAAATGAAATTTTTCGTTGGGCGGCTACTGAAGAACTCATTGAGTTCAATCCAGCTGATAACCTTGCCCAGCGGTTTAAAAAGCCTAAAAAGCAGAATATGCCAGCACTACCTCCTTCTGAATTACCGCGCTTTCTGGCTACTTTGAACAATGCTTCTGTACGTATGGAGACAAGACTATTGATTGAATGGCAATTGTTAACTTGGGTTCGTCCAGGTGAAGCCGTTAAAGCAAGATGGTCTGATATCGATACAGTTAATGGCGTTTGGAACATTCCTGCCGAATTTATGAAAATGAAAAAAATTCACAAAGTACCATTAAGCAGAGAAGCTTTACGAATCCTCGAAACGTTGAAATCGTTAAGTGGGCATAGAGAGTGGATTTTCCCCAGTATAAAGTCTCCTCTAAGTCATATGCATGAACAAACAGCCAATGCCGCAATTATTCGAATGGGCTTCGGAGGTGAGCTTGTAGCTCACGGTATGCGCTCTATTGCAAGGACCGCCGCAGAAGAATCCGGCAAGTTCAGAGTCGAAGTTCTTGAAGCAGCTCTTGCTCACTCCAAGAAGGACGAGATCGTAGCAGCATACAACCGCGCGGAGTATTTAGCCGAACGAACGGCACTAATGCAGTGGTGGGGTGATTATGTACATGCTCAAAAGTTTAAAGCTATAGCTGCATAAATATTGGCAGACAGACGCGTTGCCTGATTGAATGGCAGCTTCTCACTATGATACGGCTAGCCGAAGCAGCAATGACCCGATGGGACGAGATCAATTTTTGAAACCAAGGAATCGCGCATTCCTGCCGGGCTCATGAAAATGAAACGCATGCACTAGCCGTATGGGAGTTATGAAGTCTATCAGAAAACACAGACCACACGTTTTTCCAGGCCACGGCAAACCGTTTGAACCAATGAACAGTCAGACGGTAAACATGGCGATTGAACACATGGGGTTCGAAACATATTTCTTGCGCATGGTATGAGATATATATCTTCAATAGTTCTCAGTGAGAAAGGGTTTCAACCTGACGTTATTGAAGCAGCACTAGCTCACATTGATAACAATCAAGTTAGTAGCGCATATAATCGTTGGAAACATTCGTTGGACCAACGAGGAGATATAATGGCGTGGTGCGATAGAATGTGGGCAATTGCTAACACAAAACATTAGAATAACGAGTATTTGACATATTAAATAGAAAAAAATTTTTAAATAATTTTATCATCAATAACATAAATTTTACTTTACAGTTTTTCGACAAATCTACTAAGATAGATTTCTTAGCTATGGTTACTGAGGAAGAAAAAGTGAATTCAAAGCCCAAAAGAGTTGATAAATTTGCTATTGGATTAGTGATATTAGCATTGATTATAATGTTTTTTATTGTTCTTTTACTCAAAATGCCGATATCAAGCTACTTTTTTGTTATCCTCCCTCTTTTGTTTGGCCTTTTTTTTACAGCTTTATTTTACAAAAAATACGGTAAGTTTTTAAAATCATCCGTCGATACAATTCTCTATTTTCAAACTTCGATAATTGCAACTCTCTCAGTAATAAAAACTGTTGTAAAAAAAGTTCCTGAAAACTTATTTGCTGACCACATACACACACCTTATGGATTTTTTTATCTTTACGCAATGGCAATTGCTGCCGTAACTAAGTGCTGTGTCTCATATTGCGATAGTAAAGTCTATTTCAAAGAAGAAAATGATAAACTCATTATTGAAGCTGCAAAAAATAGAGAAGAGAACAAAAAAATGAGTCTGGAACGCAAAGCCGCAATATTTTTTGGTACCTCATTGATTACTTTAATCTTGTTGATCTTGAAGTAGATGTCCCTTTCATTGAACCTAAAATAACTGAAATCATCGGTAGATATACAATCGTAAAAACAATGATGCCGCAACTTACCCAAGTAAGAACATCAAACTCACTATAAAAACTTTTTAAGTAAAGAATCGAAAATATATTCATCATGATAAGCAAAATAATAAAAATCACACGACACCTCATTTTAAATCTCCTTTTTTAAACTATACAAATTCATCTCATCAAACATTGAAATAGTCAATTTTTTTTAAAAAAAACTAAAAACGTATCATGGCATTATTAATATACCTTTAATTAATATGATAAATTTTATGATTTTTTCGAGACTGCCATTACAATGAAAACTATTGAAGCAGATGAAAAAAGCCGAAAAAATATGACAACATATTTAATCGGCTTTAAGATGTTTATCATTGATATTTATAAAAATATCGCAATACATTATATTCGATATCAAAAAACTAATATGTGAGCTTTGAAAAATTGTCAATTACTGATTGATTAATATGTACCTTGCCTTTAGCAAGCAATTTTTGTATGGCTCCTTTGATAAATCTTTTATCATCTTGGCTCAAATTATAATGAGTGTTGACCATATAATTCAACTTGATAAACAATGAGTCATTCACTAAGTTACTTTTTAATTTTTGTAATTCGGTAACACAACTCCTTATATTTATATCATTATTGTCCATAAGCACATAAAAAAGTAAGGCTTTTGAAAGAGAATCCTCTGAGCTTTCGATTTGTAAATTAAGTATAGTTTCCATTCTCGGTTTTTTGGACATCAAATCTTGAGCCATCAATGTCTGTATGTAATTGGGCATAGCTGAACGCACTAAAGGTAAAATCTGTTTTATTGCGGAAATTAAATCATCAATATCTTTCTCAGTAAATTCCTTTCCTTCGCCAGAAAATTCCTTTAGCTTGTTCTCAAGCATAGGAACTAAAATATTACTGTCGGTAGTTAATATAATCGACTTCATAATAAACAAATAATTATCTATTATATTAGAAAAAACTTTCATTAAGCGTTCTTTCTCCATAGATAATTCAATATTTCTAAATACTCTTGAGAACAAAGACAGAATTTGAATAAATTCCCGGAGTTTGTCGTCAGCATCTTGCTCTCTTCTTTGGTTAAAGACTTTTTTGTGCCCTTCCTGTCTTCCCTTTAATGGCGAAATTGAATCCATCTTCTCATCAATAGTATCGCGATCAGATTTAACTTCCTCCATTTCAGCCAAGAATTCTGCAGCATTTTCTGAAAAACTATCTAGAATTGGTGTCTCATTAATGTCGAAGTCTTTTATATTTTCGATATCAACTTTATGCAAATCATACATTATTTCTGAAATGATATTTCTTTTTTCAGTTACAATTCGATCGATAATTTCAATGGTGTCAAACTTAGATGCATTAAGAGCGCTATAATACTCAATGACTTTATCACAAGTTATTAGATTTCTTTCGACTAAAATAGCAGCCCTCAGTGCATCATCATGATTCATAAAATAAGCGACTGAATAATATAGAAAACAGGGTTGTGAGAAATAAAACTTATCATTCTCTTTTTTCAATAATCCACTACTGATTAGCGGGTCTATGTATTGCTCGGCATTAAATGAATATAAAGTGTTAATATTAAAGTTCAAAGCAATTTGCGTAATATCGTTTTTTATAAGATGTGATACATCTTTCTCATAATAACTTTTAGACAAAAACCCCATGAAGTGCATTAATTCTTTAAATTGTGGCTCGCTTTTGTCTTTATTTATGCAATGCTTTCTAAGAAGGATCTCAATGAAATTTTCTATAATATCTGCTTCTGTTAAAATTCCTTGAATTTCACTTTTAAGCTCATATATAGCAAGCAGCATGGAATAAATAAAATAATTATGAGGTAACTGTGAGTTCTCAACTAGCTTATTAAGTTCTCTAAATAAAGTATTTTGATAAGAGTTCACATACGATTCATCCCAACGTGAAACTATATCTCTAACATTTTTTCTTTTTAATTGTCCTAGTGAAATAAACGTATAGTTTTCAATACCGAATGAGGACAGCTTCTCCTCAAAAGTTTGAGTATTAATCTGATCTATACTGAATACATACTTGCATTTAGGAAACTCTTTAATGAAGTTACTCATTGCCTCATTTTCAGAAGGGTTAAGTTTATCCACATTATCCAAGAAGATAGTTGCAAAGCCATTAGTCAGCATTCTTTTTATTTTCTCCTCAAAAGACGTATTCAACTGAGAAGCGAAATATATGGAGATTAAGTATTGAAGAATTTTATTTTTAGTATTTAATTTGTTTTCATTACAATCATAATAGAAAGAGAAAGTAGAGAAATCACGATTAACTTGTTTTTCCAAACATTTAGCATACAAATACTTTAATACAGCTGTTTTTCCTGAATAGGATCCGCCTACAATAACAACATTTTGAGTGCTATTATTAATCTCATCAGTACTCGTTAATTGACATTTGATATGAGGAAGCATTTCCACAGGATGAAAATTTGGCTCAGAATAAAATTTCCTCAAACTTTTTTTCTTGTCCTCAGAATAACCAATATTTATAAGATGATCTTTATCTACCTTATTCAAAATACTTTGAGAAATTTCAGAAAACTTCTCTGAATCAAAAGTTAACGAGTTTTCAGTGCTAAAATCAAACGTTCCTTGATCACCATACTCATTCCACGAAGTAAAAACTGACTTCTCTTTATCGAATCTCCTGTAAATAACTCTTCCGTCAGAAATATTGTTAGTATTGTTAAGTAAAACACATGAATATCCTGAATAGAGCTCTCGAGTATCTAATGTTCCAGCCTGAAGAAATATAGTTATATCTTCCCTGAAGTTGGATTCTCTAATTTGCTTAAATTCATGCATATGTCCAAAAAACATCAAAGACACTTTTTTCTCAAGGAACGAGCTAAATTTGACCCTGTCTTCTGAGCATAGCCAGTCAATAGGATGGTGTGTCAACAATATTATTTTTGCATTGTGCGGAATATTTCTAGTGGCTTTGGTAAATTGATTCTTTGTTATGAATAAGTTCTCTTTATCATTTTCATCCATACATAGCCATGCACTATTAAGAAATACTAAATATAGTTCTGAACTAACTTTCTTTGTCTTGAACAGAAACTCATAATCTGTGTAATCTTGTGCACCTAAGCTTGATTCGTACTCTTTATAATTGCTAAGTCTGTCCCACTTCTGATCTTTACCATTTACTGCGGTAAATAAACCCTCAACAAAATCAGAGTTATCATTTCTATTACTTTTCTCGAAAAATGATATATCCGCCCTACAGACGTCATGATTACCTGGCAGTATATGAAAATCATTCCGATTTAAAGACAGCTCTTCTATAATTCGTGTTCTAACATGCTTATCGAATAAGTTAAATTCCTCTTTGCCGCCTGAAAAAGCCAAATCTCCAGTGAAAAACACAGTATCAAATGTAACATCATAAGTTTGCTGAAGAGACCTTATATCTTCAACCAATTTATCAACAACATTTATGCAATCTTCGTAATAAAACCCAAATTTTCGACTAGCGGATATATGGAGGTCTGATAAATGAATTATATTTTTCATAATTTAAGCCTTCGAATGTATCTATTAATATTAAGCAAGGGCTAACTCAGCGAAGCTGAGTGGCCTTGCTTTACTTGCTCTTCGATTGGTAAAGGGAAAACCTAATTTCCAAATCTTGTTGGGCGTTTCGAGTTGGTCAACATTAGTTCATTAGTAATAATAGAATTAAAATACCCTTGATCTAAAAAGTATAATAGTTGCTTCACTTCTTTCTTCGAGTTTGGCATGGTGATTTTATCAGCGCCATCAACATTTGTTATACCTAACTGGTATCCTATTTTCTGTGCGCATTCTATTAAATTTTGTATAGGCTGATCATTTAGAATACCAGAGCTCATTATCAGGGATACTTTTTTCTTAATTGCAGAATCTGCAAATGCCATGAAACTTTCATTATTCTCCACATGAAAGATTTCCTTAGCTATAAAATTACCTAAATCTTCTTTTGTTGCTTCATTAAAGTACTCTTCCATATTAAAGAAGCGGCGAAGCATAAAGAAGCTTTTGAAGACCAACTTGTCTCCAATAAGAATAGCCGTCAATCTATCACTAAGAGAAAAGCCAGGACGTGTTGAAACTGAGAATCTATTTCCAGGTTGAGTTGCCATCTTAAAAAATGACTTTTCATTATTGATTATTTGCCTTCTATCGAAGCATTGAATCAAAACTTCGGCAGGATTACCATTTGAAGCAGGTTCACCAGTAAACAGAGCTTTAAAATAATGAACAGAGATATCATCTGGATCCCAAACAGGCACGGCGTCTGGTCGCTCAATAGAGTTAATCAGCCCCATTTCATCATCGAACGGGTTTATTGAAAAGATTTCATTATCCTGCACATTATATGAAGCGCAAAAATCAATTTCTTCTGACTCATCGTTAAACAGTTCGCTTTTTTGTGTTCTGAATAAACTTTCAACGAGCGTTTGAGCTGGAGCATCCAAATCGATTTTAACAATTCTTGTCGGTATCTCGCTGTCTGTAATCGCAAAAAGTTCCATTTATGGTCCTTAGACTATGAGGTAAGTATGCTCAGTGAGTTTTTTAACCTTCAAACCCTTTATTTTGGCATTGGTAAGTGGTTTGGTTGACAAAAGAACAAAACTCACTCCAGTATCGTCTTCAGCTTCATAAAATTTGAATCCGAAAATAATGGATAATATCGGATTGAAACTATAAGAAGACGAGTGTTTTATGTAGAAAAATAGACTTAAATAGAAAAATAAAGCAAGTCTCCAATCCATAAAGGTTGTTGGTCCTGAAATCAATGGGAAGAGATAAGTTAAAAAGTAATTCGTTATCTCTTTATCTGCAGGAGAAGCTGATTCCAGATTTTTAGTAGTTACAGGGTTATACTTTTTAGCCTGATTAATAATAAACGCACAAAAAATTATGCTTATCACAGCTAACGAAACAGAACATATAAGTATTTTATTATTATCATTAATGAATGCCAAAAATGCCAATGTCAGGCATACGGGTGCCACCGAACTAGCAGTTAAAGCGTAACGTGCGAATCCATTTAGCATACACCACCTACTATAACTGTATAAAAACACAGTATACATGCAACTTGTGGTCATAGCGATCAGCTTCAATGCCAAGCATCATTAATAATACTTTTCATTATAGTGACGGCATTGACAAAATCAATTTATTTGATAATTGTTATTTATCATCACAATCAATAAGTTACGTTTTTTTAATCTTTTACAGCAAAAGGAGTTGCCATGGAAAGATCAAGTAGAACTAATCAAAATGAAGACAAAATTTGTCTTAATCCAAATTACGAGAATAAATCTCGGGCGCTACGCCTCAGCTGTGTAAGTGTGAGACTCAATAGCAGTGAACTCTCAAAGTTAGACATAGAGCGTCATAAGCATGCCAAAGGCGAATGGCTTCGCATGTGCTTCATGAAAAACCAACCTGTTGTCGTTCCTGAGATCAACAGAGTGGCATGGAAAATGTTTGGTGAGATAAATCACAGGCTCAATGTGATTGTTAACCACCTAAATGCAAAGCAGTCATGTAACCCTCTAACCAAGACAGAACTGTTCGCTGTAAAGCGGCAAATCAGTGAACTTCGCTCTCGCCTCCTCACAACCGATCTTTGGAGTAGTCATTCCCATGAAGGGCATGCAGAAGATCAGAAGAGGTAAGAGCTTCGCTGGAGTTGTTCTATACGCGTTGAAACCTGGAACTCACCATAAAACTGACCCGGTGGTCATAGGGGGGAACATGCTGAGCGCTTCAGCAGCTGAGTTGATTGCTGAGTTCTGCGCTTCTGCTTCACTTCGTACAGACATACTGAAACCTGTATGGCATAACTCACTTCGTCTACCCCACGGTGAATCACTCACGACAAAGCAATGGGTGTCATTTGCTGAAGATTATATGAATCGCATGGGGTTCAATGACACGCACCTCCGTTGCTATGTCATGCATGACGATGAGGCCGGCCAGCACATTCATATCATTGCCAGTAGAGTAGATATCATTGGAGGAAAGCTTTATCTGGGAAGGAATGAAAACTTGATCAGTACACGTCTAATCCATGAACTTGAAAAAGACCATTGCCTGACAAGAACTAAAGGCCCCTCTCCTTCGCATAGCTCTTCCCCTACCAGAATGCGCAAGAAGCTGTCTCGTAACGAGGAACAGAAAGAGAAGCGCGAAGGTCAGCCAACGCCCAAGACGTTCCTGCAGAACACTATCGATGAGCTTCTTGTAACTGCCAATGATATTCCTCGCTTCATTGAAGCACTTCGCGAGCACGACATAACGCCCTTACCAAACATTTTCTCCACGGGCCGTATGAATGGTTTCTCCTTCGAATACTCAGGTATAGCTTTCAAAGCTTCGCAACTCGGTAAAGGGCATTCGTGGGCAACACTGCAAGAGAAGCTTAGCTACGAACCCGAACGTGACAATCCTCTGCTCTTTGCTTTGAAAGCTTCAGCTATGGGAGGTAATGAGACGAGTGATTCAGATATAGAAGTTACTAAGGTAGCTATTACACTGCCATTACCAGCTGCTTTAGAATCCGAACTTACGCCTCCTCCTGTGTATGAACATAGAGTTGAAGTGCCAGAGACAACTGAAGTGCAGACATTGCTCGACATGACGCGTATCCCAAGCGAGCAAAACAGAAGCGCTGACTTCTTCATGACAAGGGTATTGGAGTGGCTCTTGTGTATCCCTTACCTGGCCGCTTTCACAGACCTGCTCAAAAAGGCAGGTAAGACGTTTCTCCACCAAAAGTCCTCATTTTCGACAATTCATAAAGTCCTCTCAGCTGAGCCTGAGTTATCTGAGCCACTAGTCAGCAGCGAAATACTGACTGAACGCACAGCAGTGCCCTTTCGATAACCGCCTGCCTCAACACAATTTTCAAGCCTAAGTCCTTATTTGAACAAATAATTGATCGCTTTTACAGATCGATAAATCATATATGATAGTCAATACCTATCAAAAAGGGATCATCGATCGGTACAAGTGATTTGCTTAAGTTTTGAACTCGTTCAAAAATGCGTCGTAAAAGCAGTTACCAATCAGCTAGTTATGAGCGACTTTAAATTAAAGGTGCATAAAATGGACACAGCGGCTTTGAGCGGTCAGAAAGTACGTAAACCTTCGTTCTTTCGTTCGATTAGATTCTGGATTGTTGTGGTAGTGATTTTCTGGATTCTGACTGATTCAAATCCCAAAGACACTGCAGGGTTCCTGTTCATGTGGACGTTACCTGCCTTCTTCTTACTCCTTACGGCATATGTGTCATACACACATAAAAGAGCAAACGCGTCGACTATCGACCTGCTGAACGTGAATAACAACGGTCTGTGGAGCCATGAGTTCCAGGACAGCAAAATGACCATTGATACGAATCATGAGTTGCTAACTCTCGAAGCAGGTAAGCGCAAGAAAGCTTACAAGTTCAGTGACGTTAAGGGCTGGCGGTATAACTTAGCCGTTGGAGGTGAAATCGTAGCTTTTGATTTAGTTGGTATGGCAGGAGCGAAGGGTCACAACAACCTTACCCGCCTTAAAAACTTCGAAAACTCAGGGTTCTTTATCCAGGTTAGAGACATTGAATGCCCGGAGTGGCAGATCAAATTTCACCCCCGTAAAGGCCGCTTCCACCATGAACGCGGGATCCGCGATACAGAAATTCAGTTGAAGCAGTGGTGTGAAATTTTTGACCAGACCCTCAACAAATCCACGACAAAACAATGATTATCAATATCAAATAAGGGATTAAGAAATGAATAAAATTTCAACAGTTGCAGTCCTGTCTTTGTCAGTTTTGCTCACTGGCTGCGACAGCGAGCCCTCCCCTACCGAAATCCAGAAAGCTATGCAGGACAACATTGACCACACAAACCAGCAAGCCAGACAGCGGTTCGGTGAAAACAGCAAAGACATGCTCACGACTTTAAACAAAGCTGAGAAGGTTTCCTGTAAGGAATCAGAGGCCAAAGGTACATACCTTTGCAAAGTGAATACCGATATAACACTACCATTCATGGGCGAGAAGCAAACCGTAGCTGAATTCAAATTTACGAAGAGTGATGGAAACTGGAAAGTATCACCTTAATTTAACCTAATAAATGCTGAATGAGGCTACATAATTTGAGTAAAGTAGCCCTCAAAATTTCCTTCTTCAAATCTCGCAATAACTCCACCTTACCCTCCTCCGCACCTTAAAACTTAACCATACTCAACTACTAAGGTCTAAAATTGCTAATGTGTTTCGCTTAGGCACAAAGCTAATACCTTTTGCTAAAATCATTAGTTTTACTTACAATGTATGCAGAATTAGTTTAGTTAAGCACTTAACTACTATTGTGCGACATTAAGAAAAGGTATTTTTCAGAGATTAAAAACCAGATCTCAACTTAGCTATATTTATAATTAAAATTAACTTTGAGACCTACCCTCATACTTAGATTAGCAATTTGAATTGAAATTTCACATAAAAACTTTACTTAAAATAGTGTGCACACTCATAATAAAGTGTACTTCACCCTCTCGATTAATAATATTGCATGGTGAAGCCATGGCTTAACTGAAAACAAACAAACACAGAAGGTTGATTTTATGTCAAAAAGACAAAAAGTGAATTTTATGAAGCCGTACAACAAAGTCATCTCCTCCAAGTGGCAAGCTTTCAAAAGTCCTTTATTCTTTTTAAAATGTTTAACAGGGCAAAGATTTCAAGGTATACTTTTAGATGATGAACAGCCAAGATTTCTAGAGGTTTTTGATCTTGCACCAGCAGATGTTCTTTTCTGTTCCGCAAGTAAGCAAGAAATATTTCACAGAGTAATTTCTTTCTTCTCATCAGGAAACTACGCACATGTAGCAATATATACCGGAGACGGTAAAGTGATTGAGGCAATGCAAAAGGGAGTAGTTCAAGATACATTAGATAATGTCATTTCTCGCTATCCCTATATTGCTGTTTGCAGATCTCCAGGGGCAAAACCTACTGGAATTCCAAACCTTAGTAAGGACGTAGTAGATTACTGTAAGGAAGTGGCCGAAAACAAAATTCCTTTTAGTAACTGGGGTGCTATTAAATCGCCCACACTAGAATTCTTTCAAAATCTAAAATACTTAATTAAACCCCACTTGCCCTTCAAAAAAACAAAACAAAAAACAAAACCTTACTCAGGTTTTTTTTGTTCGGAGCTGGTTATAGAAGCTTATAAACATGGGGGCTATTTAGGTAATGATAATATCAACTCGTCTAACTATTCACCAAGCGCTCTTGCCGAAAGCAATTTCTTTTATTTAATTGGCTATCTAGGTAATCCAATTTTAGCTGAACACATTCTTAAAAATGACTACTTCCTTACTGGCGGTGTATATTAAAAAAATCTCAAGCCAATAAAAATATTTATCAACTGAGAATTTCGATTAATATCAATGCGCAATATTTAACTGTAAAAAGTTGCATTTTCAGCAACTTTTTACATGATATTTAAAACACCAAAAAATCGATTTATTTAAATACCCTGAGCATCATTAAAAAGATCTCTTGTCACTTCCTTAGTTTCACCTGATATGATAGCATTTTCTTTCGAAATACCCATCGGCATTACAACACCTCCTCGTGAAGCTAAATTCCTTCTCTGTATATCAGCCTTATTTTTAACATCATTATAAACTTCGGTGTATTCTTTTTCACTCTCGAATACTTTTATTGATTCCACTTTACTACTATCAATACGAGCACCGTCTAAGAAAAACGTGGAACCTTGGACGTACGGCTTAATTATATTATTAAGTACAAACTCTTTTTCCAAATCTGTCTCAATATGTTTTATCGCAGTGGCTTTTCCTATCGCATGCATTTTCACTATGATATGTGTGTAACTCATATTATTTAACCCTCACATAGTTTACTTTTTTAAAAACATTATCTCTGTTGTTAAGGGTTATATTTCAACCTCTAAATGGATATGGTCAACACATGTTTGAGCCTGACTATGATTCCCCGCTGTATGCCATTCCCCAGAACGTAAGACAATATCTGTTAACCCATCGATAGGAATGCAGCGCCAATTACTAGGCGAATCAGGTGTGACAGGACCTCTGCTTCCCATACCACCAAATTGATAAAACAAAGCTTGTTGTCTACCTGCTTTCGTGCCGAGAGCATGAGGGCACATTTCACGAAAATGCCCTTGGTAAACTGCTGTTATTTGGAGCTTTTCTCTTATAGCTCTTTCAATCAGTTCGTAATTACTTGGCATTACTATTATCTCCCAGAGAAAATTTCAGGTTATATGCTTCACTTTTAATACATACATAACATAGTCTTTTTTTAAGTGATTTTGTTAATCTTGTGCGTTTTTTTTGAACCAAATCAAACTTAGCACAATAATTAACTGGTAAGTTTTTGGATACTTACTTAGAAACTTCCAGATATGCCCTAATTGCTAATTTGAGTTAAAAAGAATTAAATATTGATTTAAAAACCATAAAAGATTTAAATTCTCTTACCCTTACGCTTCTTCCTTGTCGCAACCAGTTGGTCTAAAAGTATCGCTTTCTCATACTTAACCCGTTCCTCACGATACACTCCCTCGGCTTCCTCTTCATTATCGATTGCATAGTGGATCAAAAAGCGGAAGAAAAAAGTGATGTCATGTTCATACCCAAGTGTGTCTATGACCCGCTGTGAACTCCCCTTCAGTGCGTTTGAAAGCATTGAGATAATAGTGAAGCGATCAATCAAATGATCATTAGCTTGTGTGAGATAGTATTTAATGTAGTAGCCAACGCAGAATAACCAGATATAGCGAATGATTTTGTCTTGCTGAAAACCTGACTTCTTGAGTCGTTCAATAAAAAGTTGTAAAAGAAGAAGCAGTTTCTCTTCTTTCGACAGAACAGTAGAATTATTCATAGTTGCATCCTTGCAAAATTGTCTTCCTGACCTGTTAATAAATATCATAAAAATAAACCTAGTCAATAGGTGTAACCTATCAAAATATTATTTTCTTAACCTCTGCGGTAATTCTTCTTCTAAAATAGAAGGTAATATATCGTTGCGAAAAGCATTTTCATGCATTCTTTTAATCATAAGTAAGAGGTTTGCATTTTCTTCCTTCAATACTGAATTTTCAATTTCTAGACCATAAATACGCTTGGCTGCAATAGCTAAACTGCCAGGAAGTTTAATATTTACCTGGGTGAAGGATTTTGACCGTTTTCTGATTAGGTAGGCGCTTGCAATCTCTGAATGCTTACTCAAACCTTGACGAGTAGGTACTTTACCTAAAACTGGCTTGCATGCTAAACATAATAAGTCCCAATTAAAATTTGATTTACTCCACCCTTCAATAATCGATACAATTTTCTTTATTTCTTTTTCATGAAATTTAATTGTCATTTTTAGATTCCTCATTTAGATTTTCTTCAAGTTTATTACGAAACGCTATGAGCTTTTCAAGCATAGCCAACTTTGCTTGTCCTTTGAGTTTTTTGAGTTTCACTCTTAATTCTTCCATTTTTATTTCTATGGATTTCTTATCAAGACTGGTTGAAACAAAAGACTTAATTATCACTTCCGAATCACAATCTGAACTCATCAGCAACTTACGAGACATTGCAATCATTTCGTCGTCAGTCACATGATTATAATTATTGTTATGATTGATATTCTTTCTTCCTGACCAGAAAGCAATTTCAATTTCTGACAGCTTTGTTCTTTGGGCAAGAGTATTGATAAGGTGTCTCAACTGGTGGCTGTTAAACGTTAACAATTCTTCGCCACCACATTTACTTTTATGCCTTTCAAATATATTTAAATAACCATTGCGTTCTTTCACCTTGTTCTGAAATTCACTTTTCATAAAATTTTTAGTACCTTTAATGCTTGTAAAAATGTCATCACCTTTAACAGTATTTAGTTGATTGTAACTTAACACTACTAATTTCCCCTTAGTATAATGACTGTTTGTTTTTCCGCTAAAGTCGCTCTTGACATCTTTTTTATTTATATAATTCCAGAAAAACTTCACGCTTACTTCTCCTTTATCAATCTTGTTTATAAAGGCCATGCATTCTTTTGAAATATTTATTGATTCATAATTGAACCCTAGCTTCTTTAAATCAGGAATTGTAATTGGATCAAAAGGTTTTTTGTTTAGCTTTTTGTATAAATCAACTTCACCATTTGAGATTATTACAGATATAGTGTTTGCATTGACACCCAATGTTTTAAGCCTTGAAATAGCTTCTAGGACTACTAAAACCATACTATCCGGTATCCATTTTACACTGTATCCAAATCCTTTAGCCGCGAAAAAACGCAAGCCATGTCTCTCCACACCATTAGAGTCAACGATTGTAATCAAACAATCTTCGTTAAGATTCATAATCTCACTAATTCTGGATGGTGCACACAAAAGTAAAGCGAATATCGAAGTTGTGAAAATATCACGTGGCGATTTATTTTCAGATCTAAATACTTTCCCAATAAACTCAATAACCCTTAAATCGGGTAGCTTAGAATTTTTATCATCACCTGCTGATTGATTTGGTTTTGATCCAATATCATTCTCTTTTTCTAATTTAAAACACCATGTTTTAACGTGACTACATATGATTTCTTTCTTACACAAAAAATCATTTATCTTTATTATGTCTTTATATATTCTTTGTACAGTAGCAGGAATGAAGCGTTGATAAGCTTCTAAAATAGCCTCATCTAAAACCGCATGAGTCATTTTAGTAAGGTCTACTTTGTCAAAGAATTTCAATAGCGCAATCTCAATTAATCTAAAAGCTTTTATTACCTCTTGAGCTTTAGTGGGATTATCTAAATGAAAAGTATAAACATAGGCTTTTACAAACTCGCAAAATTCAAAAGAAAGGATTTCTTTATGCTCTTTTTTGCAATTCTTACGACTATATTTATAAAAAGTCACACTTCTACCCCAAGAAACATTATCCCAATCGAAGTGGAGTTGATTAGCTGCCAAATCTTTAGCTTTTACAATAAATTCGTTCTTATTTTTTTCAGGAGTTTTTTTCATAATATCACCCATGCTATATTATTTAGGCTAAATGTTGTTCATAAAATGCAAGATAAGCTCATCCATTTCATCACTTCTATTATGTGAATTTTTATTGGATAGATACTTTTTGAGCAATGAAGCAATCTTTGTTAACTCGTCATTCATAATATCTTCTTGCGTAAATAATCCTGCTAACGATAGCATTGAGCTATTCATTTCTTTGTTTACTTTGACTCCATTGTTAACACTATTGTGCACATATGCCATTACGGAACGAGTAGTTGTATGATCTAATGCCTTTGCTATCGCAGAGGCGCTAAAGCCGCGCTCAGCCGCTTTAGTTCCGAGAGTGTACCTAAACCTTCTTGCATTAATGCTTCCGAAATTAACTTTTGACCTTTTAGACAGTTTTATGAAAATTGAAATCAACCTGTTGCCAATGTGTTTTGAAATCATGCAATGATCTTCATTTAAGTAATTTGTCATGTCGAAATCACCCTGTTTGAACGGCGTTATATTCATAAATAAAGGAAGATTTTTGATTTGCTCTTCTTTTAAGTTTACTTTTAATATCTCCCCGATAATTTCACTTGTCTGTTGTGATAAAAAAAGCAAATGAATGTACAGTGACTCGGGAATCTCTACTTTTGAAAATTCGGTTCTATGCTTACCTCTCTGTTTAACCCGAGGGAAATTCACAAAATATTTTTCATTGAAACTTATCAGATCCTTTAATCTCAATTGAACCATTTGTATTGGTCTCCTTCCTGAATAAGCTAACAAGGTTAACATCATATAATCTAATAGGCTCAACTCTTCATTTTCATAACATATTGCACTAATCTTAATGATTTCATTCATTTGCTGATTATTAAAAGGTCCGTTTTTGTAGTCATGAGTTTTAACATTCTTCATCTGACCAGGTTTCTTTATTTTCACATTATCAATAAACTCAATTGTTTTTTCACTGAGTACATCTGGAAAGATAAAATCAAACTTCTTTAAGAAATATTTTATTGTTTCAAGGTGAGTATAATTATTAAAGTCAGGTTTCGAAAAATAACTGCGGACTTCACCCAAACTAAATGTTATAGAGTCTGTTGTGACTTCTTTTTCATAATGCAGGAGGCTAAAATACATTTTCCTGACATAGCTGGCACTATAATTCATTGCACAATAGGCAAATGTAGCTTTGATTTTATCTCGATAAATTTCATTCTTCTTAAGCCTATTCAGATCTAAAGTAAAAGTTTTATCAACGCTCCATATTGAACTCGCATAAAATATCGTATTACCATTGAAAGTTTTAAAATCCGAAAACTGATTTTCTAGAATTGTTTTTATCTTTTCCAATTTTTACATTTTCCTTTTTCAGTAGTTCAGTTGAATTAATTCCCATCATTATTTTTGTCGCTTCATTTACCAAGAAACGCTGGGTATAGGTATCTGCAGTCCGGCTGGTATTTTTCCAGCCCATTAAGTAGTTTCTTACTTTCTCATACAGAACATAATTTTCTGGGTCAGCCATCTTGTACATGTTTTCTGAGTATGTAACATTCCACGTGTGTCTTAATGAATGAGCTAAAATGTTCTTTAGACACTGATCACTCCCTCGTAACTTTATAAATATTTTCTGAAATCCTGTAACAGTCAGCGCACTGCCTAGCCTTGAATTATCACTATGACTTACTAAAAGGTACTTATGGTTGACTGAAAGAACTTCCTTTGATCTGGAAAAATTAATGTATTTCTGTATCTTTTCACTAAGGGATTTTGTAATCGGTATTTTTCTTCCTAACGTTTTCACTAAGGGTTGCCTGATTCTGTTATCCTCAATACTATCTGGCCTCCTTACAATGTTAATTTCATTTTTTTCAAAGTTAACATCATCGATTCTTAAATTGAGAAGTTCACCACCTCTTATCCCTGTCTCTAACAATATTTCTACTATTGCTTCATTTCTTAACCTTACGCATTCTTTGAACGGGTTTTTGATAGAATCCGCTTTTATAATCTCCTTAAGAGTAGATATTTGCTTTTTATCAAGCGCCTTCTCTTCACAATCAGTGTTAACTTCAATATTTTTTATTTTTGGTTTTAGATCTTCAAAATAGCGAGATATTAACCTCACGGAAATCATGCTTTTATTTTTAATGTTGGTATAAAACCAGACTAAGTACTTTTCTATTACCGTCAATTTAAAGTGTAAGCAGTTTTCCGAAACAACCCTATCCGATTTTATATTTACAACTTTACTCTTTGTTTTCTTCAAAGATAAGTAGTTCATTAAATCATATACAAAACTACCAGTAACTTTAGCCTCGCAGTTCATTTGCGCGCTAAGATTAAACCCTTTGGTGTATGAATACTTTGCAAAGGATAGTAACGAGCCTGCAATGGCTTCAATTGTAGAATAGGAGTAATTTCTTGAACGTGATATTATAGAAATATATAGATTTTCATAAACTAATGGAACACCTGTTTGCGCGTTAACAATAATGCAAGTACGCACACCCTCCTTATCTTTTATTCTTTTTAGTTTAAGCTCGATTTTCATAGAACCTCTATTTACATTTTATGTGCAAGTGGAACTAAATAAATCATATGAAACTAGCTGTTTACAAAAATAAATTCATCTTAAGTGTAATAATGTTTTGCCGCTTGGGTTTGCGAGGCAAAATTTTAATAACCCTCTAGAGGGTTATTAAAATCTCTTAGTTTTACTTTCAAAACTTAACTCTTTAATAAATAAAGTTATTTAATAACTTTGTAAATAAAACTGTAAACAGCAAGCTGTTAACTTATAAACCTGTTTACAAATCAATCAGGATTTATTAGATAGTTTAAATGTAATAAACTTAAGAATTAGATTTTCCATGTCGCCTCTATCCTTAAGTAAACGAATCCAAGTTTCATATACTCTCAGTTCCTCCGAGTCATTAAATGTTTCAGCAATACGGAATGAAACATATGAATTCCCTAATAAGTACATATTTAAAAGATTAATTACTGCACGATTAAAATCGTCATCTGATAAATCTTCAATTATTGATAAATCAAACCTTCTTTCAATCTCTTCAAAGTCTAAATTTTCAAAATAACCATTCCCCATAATAAAATCTGAAACATTCATATTATTACCCTTCTAATTTAGTCAATGAGCGTGATTTACTGATCAATTCCTGAAGAAAATCTTCGATTTCGCTTTCAATAAATGCCACCGCACGAGAGCCAATTTTGATAGGTTGAGGAAACTGCTTTTGATTAATCAACTCATAGATCCAGGAACGACTGAAGCCGGTTCTCTCAATCACAATAGGTAAACGGATTAGTTTCGTATTATGTCGGTTCATGGTGCTCTCCTTGATTGGTTTCAATGAGAGCAACTGTAACGAAGACAGGAAGGCACGAGTTAGTGTGGTCCCTGACAGCAGGACCACTGAAGACTGGGTCAGTTGGAATCCGAGAGTTTCATGACGTCTGAAACTCTCATATTTTTAAGGTGGGGGTTTCGATTTATGAAGAAGTTGAATTGGCGAACGAAATCAATCGTTGCTGCTTTCATAGCCAGTGGTCTATCAGCGTCTTTGATATGGTAGCTAAGACGGATAACTGCCTCATCGTCTTCATCTGTGTACAGCAGTCTGGAAAGCCGATCGTCTGAAACGCGCAAGTCATACACCTTTGCCCATAAAAGAACGTCGAGCATTGCTATGAGACGATAAGAGATAACCTTCTTGATTGTGCCGTAGCCGAAGCGCACAGCCCCTGACTCGTTAGCTTCAATCCCCTTCACGCGTCTCCATTGCGGAAGAGCTGATTTGATAGACTCTGCAATTTCATCGTCTGTACCACTGGCAAGGTCGATTTCTAAAAGGACGGTGCTTTCACATATCGCTGACATAACCGTAGATACATATGCTTCATGGTGGGGAAGGTTTACGCAGTACTCGTCACTACCTTGCTCCCAGGAGAACAGATTTACCCGGAGACCAGTTACACTGAGTTGAGCAAGGCGGCTTATGTCTGTAATGAAGATATGTGGTGGGCTTTGAAGAGTTTGATCATCTTGCATGTAGTTAAGCTGTTCGGGCTCGAAGAGGAAAGGCTTCCCATTGAAGATCTGTCTCATATAACCACCGAGGCCGATCTTTTCTTCTTCACTAGGCCATGGCTTAAAAAGAAGGGCTCTTGCCCATAACTCATGATAGAGACAGTTAAGCGTGGTCTCTTCGAACTTTCTATAGTTTGAAATGTTCAGCCAAGCTTTAACTGCTCTTGTATCCTCAGTAGACCAATTTTTCACCACTTCGCTCCTAGCCATATTCTCGAACTATAATCATTACTGAGATTACGACCTCACGCTATAGCCATATGCATAACTGCTTCATATGACATGTTAGAATGCTGTACCCTTAACGACTATCTTATAAAAAGATGTACAATATTTAATTCAGACTTATAAATAACATTCATTATATTTTTTGGTTCCTTTTTAGAGCCTTTATATAATTTTAAAATAAATAATCTTTATTCTTATTAAATACATAACAGCTCAATTACAGAGACGCCAGCCCACCAAATTCTTGGTTGATGGTTACCAGAACCATCATCGAAGTCCTGAGAGCCCGCAAGTTGAAAGCCTTGCGGGCTTTTAATGCTTTTATTCCCCTTCTCCCCACATAGCTAGCAATGAAGTGTTAGCGCTTTTCAATGTCATATAGATTTGTCATGTAAACCAATAGTTTGCCTAAATCATTAGAAGTATTTAGAATATCCTGCACGATTGATTAAAGTATCTATGGAAGAAACAGGCTTAATTTTTTAACTAAGCCGCTGTTTCAGTGGAGGAAATCACATGTCGCGCAATCTGGCACCCGCTTACTGTGTAGTTCAACAACCTGGCAACCTCGGATTCCAGGCAAGAATGCTTTTCAATGACAGTAACTCTGAAGCAGCACGTCTCTTTATGCAGACCAATGCCGACACTCCCTGGTTGAGTCCGGGTCAGATACTCATAGTGGCTGACCCTGCTTCTTTACAAACTATGCAAATGTTGAGCACATTAAGACAGGCCAAACAGAAAACCAATATTGCGTTTGTTGGAGTAACTCCTGACGAAGCGAGTTTCATGCAGCAGCATTACGGTTTGATCGCTGCACTGACTACTGCGGGAGATAAAGTTTTTGGCACTATTGGTGACGTTGGTGAGAGATACTTTTCAGAGATCGAGAATACCCTCAAAAAAATAGAAGTAAGTTACCAAAATCAGTTCCGTACTCAGGGAACACTGATTAGTCAGCAATTCTTCGCAGAGCGTAACAAACTCTTTAATCAGCTAAAAGAACTTGTGAACAAACCACTACTTAAATCATTGATACGTTATGCAGTTAAGTTAAAACCTTACGAAGACATGCGAAGAGCACTAAATCTATCCAGCCGCTCCATAGTACATGAATGGTCTACAGTGGGACTGGCAGGGATCCCAGGTTATTCAAGTTATGTAGGCAATGCAGCGAAAGCGGCAAAGTTCTTAAAATCAGGTGGTTACATAGGAATGGGGTTTGCCTTTGCTGGAACCACCAATGACGTAGTCAATGCCTGCGTTAAAGGACGTGAGAGCGAATGTAAAAGAACCGCATTCAAAGAGTATGGTAAGTTTGGGGCTTCGACCTTAACGGGTGTGGGAGCTGGTGCAGCCGGTTCTTTAGCAGGCGTAGGTATATGCGCAGCAATAGGGATCGCCACGGCAGGAACCGGCGCGGTAGTCTGCGCAGCTGTTGGCTCAATAGCTGCGGGCTATGTAGGTGCTAAAGCGAGTGACTCTGCAATGGATACAATCTATGAATACATGGGAATTTGAAGAATGAAGTCGGCTATAATGGTTTTAATCATGCTTCCTTTGGTTTGCTTAGTGGTAAGCGTTCTTTTGTATCTAATGAACAGGTCTCGCTACAAGGAATTGATCTCAGACTTCCAACAACAGCATACACTGCCCGCCCCTTACTTGTTGCACTGCAATATAGGATATATAGGTTCACCTCTAATGACCTATTTTTTTATACGATTAAAAAAAAATAAAAAAATTTTCTTTTTAAACAGGAACGACAATGCTTATAACTTTGCACATGAAGGTCAAAATCTAAAAAAAATAAACAATTTAAAACCATTATATTATACATTTTTATTAGGGTTTTCCTGTTGCTTTTTACTTTCCATTATTGCAATACTGATCAAAGCTCAAATAATTTGATCATGTTAATAAAACATTCAGATAGATAATTTTCCATACCATATTTTATGGTTCACCTTAAAATTAGATTGTATAGTGAATTCTGTCTCTGGATTAAAATCGGGCGGGCATACGCTTTTAAAGCATATTGGAAAATCACCCCATGAACTTCATGAAAGAATTATCCAATCCAATGGGATATTGGATCTATCTGGTTCGTTCTCGTCGCTGGAGATTGCCGAAACAGCCATATCAAAGGCACTTCATAACAATCGGGAGTGGATAAAACTATGGGCAGCAAGTAAACCACGACATAACATGACGATAAGTTACGATGTGGGTAAAACCGTTGGTTATGTTGTTCAGAAAGGGAGCAACACTACGTATAAAGCAACTAAAATCAGAGTTGCGCTGAAGTATCAGACTTACAATAACAAACCTTATTATATAATTACTTCTTTTCCAGATAAGTGAGTTGATCATGAGCCGCGCACCTCTTGCCCCAAACTTAGATTTATGCATTGTGGGAACACTTAATCAGGACTTCGACGTTATCACTGGCGCTGATACGATGGATGGTGCCATTGATGTAGTCGTTGACGAAGCTTCTCCAGAAGAAAGATGTAATTTACGTAAAGAAATTAATGACTTTCTCAAGCTGTCAGAAGAAGAGATAAAGGAAGAGTTTTCTCAGCGCTGGCAAGATATTTCACCTGATTACGCCAGCAGTTTTTTGCTCTATTTCCTTGAAAGCATCAAAAGATACGATCAAAAGTGATGTTGCGTGCGCACCCATTCGTGAACTGATTGGTAGGTTTGACCTTCGATGTTGCTGTACCTGTTGCTCTTTCTCTGGGGGCAGGAGCAGCGAGAATTGCAGCCATTCGCACAGGACGCATCAAACTTATTCAACATGAATCAGTAACTGGTAACACGCCCGGAGGCCATGCAATTTTAAAGCATATTGGTAAAACGCAGCATGAATTAGCAGCCCGGTTAAAAAGCACAGAAAATATGGCTCGCCCGCCAAATGCCATTAGCTCTTTCACCAATATAGATCTGGCCGAAAAATCAGTATCCGATGCCATAAAGGTAAATAAAGAGTGGATAAAGATTTGGGCGGCAAGCAGACCAGGTCATAATTTAAATATCAAATATGACACCGGGAAAGCCATTGGTTATTCCCTGTTCAGGGGTGGTCAAAAACTGACTCCGGCAACGAAAGTCAAGGTTGTTCTTAAATATGAATTGTACAACGGCAAGCCTTACTATATTCTGACTGCATTCCCGGAGGTTTAAATTATGTTACTAACTACTAATATAGATATTCTGATTGAAGGGACATTAAATCAGGACTTTGACTTTATTACAGGTGCTGACACCATTGATGAAGCTATTGATATTTATACAGCTGAATTAACACTCCAGGATCGTGAAGATCTAAAAAAAGAAGTGATGAACTTTCTGACATATGACGATGAAATGATAAAATCAGAGTTCAGAGACAGGTATATTAACGCCTTTGCACCGGAAGATGGTAAAGGGTTGCTTCTGCGAATACTCGAAAGCATCAACAAGCATAGTGACCATGGCAATCCCTTATAAACGAGCATTGGTGTTCGATGGAGGGTTACCAGAACTTCGTCGAACTCCTCAGAGCCCGCGAGATAAACATGCTGCAGGCTTTTGTTTCTGTGCAGCCCTGCGGCCTTCCGTGCAGATGCGCTTCAGGCATGTATATCAACATTTTCTGCAACGTCATTACTATACTCCCTTCCTCTTCCCACTCCCCCTTTACAGCCCCAACCCAAACACGAAATAATACCCCTCTACGCCGGGCCACAACGCCCTGCCAACGCTTAAACCCAAACTCAACTCTGCGGACACCCTATGAATAACGAAATCTCTCTCAAATACTATGATGTCGCAGATGAGTATGCGACGGAGTCCGCTAAGC
>Ga0308167_1001671_pt1 | contig 24049 bp, 27 predicted proteins | sample PhyCR1_2_FD_202138 | JGI IMG/M metagenome (GOLD analysis project Ga0308167, IMG submission 202138) | Phyllosphere microbial communities from UC Gill Tract Community Farm, Albany, California, United States - DLSLRC.R1 | ecosystem: Host-associated > Plants > Phyllosphere > Unclassified | place... | reverse complement strand
ATCAAAAATTAAATTTTGAGAGTGATTCTGGTTCTTTATTCGAACAATATCTTGTTACAATATGGAATTATTGTTTGGTGCAATTGGGGTTGGGTAATAATGAACGCGCAGAAGAAGTTCATGGTTGGTTGGAAGGTATAAATAATGATTTAATCGAACTATTTGAAGACGAAACCTTTAACTTGCAATTCTATGAAGATGAACTTTGTATTTATATTGAACAAAAGGATAAAACTCCGTACAGATTAAGCCAACTTTCGTCAGGCTACTCAGCTATTCTATCAATTTATGCTGATTTGCTAATTAGGGTTGAATTAGGACAGCTTGATAGAAAGGAAACGCATGGGATCGTTCTGATAGATGAAATTGACGCACATCTACATGTTACATTACAGAAAAAAGTTTTTTCTTTTTTTAAGAACTCGTTTCCTAACATCCAGTTTGTAATAACTACTCACTCACCATTTGTTGTTCAATCAGTCTCAGATGCAATAGTTTTTAATTTAAGTACACTAGAGCAAATGGAAGATCTCTCTCTTTACTCTTATTCATCAATAATTAAAGGTCTTCTTGGTGAAGATAGTACGTCTGAAAGATTGCAAAACAAAATAGAGACGTTGAGAGCGATAGTATTGGCTGATGATTTTGATGATATAGCCTACCTTGAGCTAATATCAGAGTTGGAGCCTCAAATTGAATCTATGGACCCTAGATCTCAAGCTATCATAAAACAGGCTAAAAAATTATTCATTGAAAAACAGTTAGGTGAATAATATGTTCAACGTTCAAAGGGATGTCCCACCACCAGATTGTTTGTCGAGTAATATTTATAACGATCCTACAGTTGTCAGTGAGTTGAAAAGAATATTTTTGGGTAAGTGTTACTTGTGCGAGCAGGCCAGATTAACTGATCCTGAAATTGAGCATTTCATACCACATGAAGGTAATGATGTTTTAAAATATGACTGGAATAATTTATTTTATTCATGTAGTAGATGCAACAGTATTAAAGGTTCCACTCATATTAATCTGCTCAATTGTACTGATCCGACAATTGATGTTTTTAGTGAAATAGAACATATTGCGCCATCAATATCATCAGATAAAGTCGTGTTAAGGCCTCATCGTGAAAATCCGAGTTTGAAAACATTGAATACGATTAGGCTTTTGGAGGAGTGCTTTAATTCTAAAAATACAGGGCTTAGAGGGATAACTAGGGAGAATCTAAACGAGAAGCTAATGACAGGGCTTTCAAGAATGATAACTTTGAGGCAGAAGCTTACCGATTTAGATTCAACGGAGGAAGAGATTCAACATTGTAAAGCCAGCTTGAAAGCTATGTGCTCTACTAAATATCCATTTTCTGTTTTTTGGAAATGGTATATTAATTTGGATGCATTTATGCTTCAAATGCATCCAAATATAAAACAGGAGTTGGGGATATAATTGAAGGCGGCGATGGCCGCCATGAATATAAAATTAAAAGTCATAATCTATGAATTTTACTACATCAGTTTCTAACCAGACATTAATTTCTAACAGTCTAGCTTGCAATGGTAGGAGTTCGTTTCGTACGAATACCTTGCTGGCCTTCTCAACATCACCAAACCCCCCAACGTTATTCGGCATAATACCCATCATTTGCGGCGGTACGCGGTGCGCAGCCATCATGTCGTCGCGGCTCACGTTCTTGATGTTAAGAAACTCATCCTTAGCCGCGACCTCTGACAGCGGGATGATCTGAATCCCGTCCTTCTTCCCGTTCGGCGAGTACATAAACAGGTTGCGGAAGTTGCCCGGCCCCTTGGCGCTTTTCATTGCCTGGCGGATATTGTTCACGTCCTCCTGATTCTGCGCGGCGTCGGTCATATACATGATGAAACCGGCGTGGCTGCCATTAAGGTAGTATTTGCGGCGGAACAGCGTTGCCGACTCGTTTAGCAGGGTGGACGGGATCGCCGAAAGGTATTCCGGCAGACCGTAAACCTCCTGATTTAAATCCGGCTCCATCAGGTGAAAAACACTGCCTTTAGTGAACTCGTACGGCTGCGTGTTCATGCCGTACTGCACAAACCAGTAGGAGTCTAAGTCGGTGCCGCGACGCGTAAATTTCGCAAGTGCCGGCTCAAGCGCCAGCACGCCGCCGAGCCTGTTAGTGCGCTTTTCCAGATAGGCGTTGCCGAACACCAGATAGTCCTGCACGAAGCGGCTGAACGCCTGCTGACTCAGCAGCGGGTGAGGGATGAAGGTGCTGGTCAGGATGTTGCGCTTAACATTGATCGGCGAGCTGTGATGAACGGCGGCGCGGAACGTGCGCGCCAGCCCGTCAAAGCTCACCGGCGGTTCGTACCACTTATCCATCACCACACATTCCACGTAGTCCAGCAGCTCGCGGCGGTCCAGCACCGGCACCGGGTCGCCAAAAGTGAACGCTTCTGCCGCCGGGCCGCCGGTCATCTGTTCCTGCTGCACGGGCTTCGTGCGCGTGCGGTTCCTGCGTTTGCTCATTTAAAAAATCTCCATAATGTTGCCGGTGTGGGCGGCTTCGCCCTGTAGCGGTTCGTTTGCCAGCGCGTGCATGGTTGCCCACGCCAGATCGGCGTGGCTGGCTTCTTCGCTGCGGCTGGCTTCATAGGTCGGGCGATTGCCGCTGGCCGTGGTGGCGCGGCGGATTGCCATGAATGACTGCGCGATGTCGAGATGTCCGGCATCGAACTCAAGGCGCCCGCTGCTGATGATGTCGAACGCCTTCAGCACCAGGGCGTTTTTCACGTTCGGGTTATAAACAAACTCTTTCACCGCCGGATAAAACATCTTCACGTTTTCGTACACGCCGAGGCCGACGCCGGTGGAGTCGATGCCGATATAGGTCACGTTGTACTGCTGCGTCAGCTTTTTGATGGACTTGGCCTGCGCGCGGAAGTCCATGCCGCGCCACTGGTGGCGCTCCAGAATGCGGAACTTGCCGCCCGGCACGGCAGGCGGGGCGATCACCACGCACCCGGCGCTGTCGCCGTTCTGCGTACCTTTTGCCGGGTCGTAACCGATCCACACTTCGCGCCAGCCGAACGGGCGCAGCGCCAGCGCTTCGAAGTCGCTCCAGATTTCCCAGCTGTCCACCATGCACTTTTGCAGCAGCTGCAGCGGGAAAACGGACGCCAGATCGTCCACGAATTCGCACATCAGCAGGTTCTGGTATTCCGGCGGGCTGTATTCGAGGCGCAGCTGGTCGAGGTCAAACAGGTTACAGCCGCCGCGCACGGCGTCCTCAACGGTAACAATCTGGCGGAACTGGCCGTCATCGCAGAAGCGGCCCGGTGACAGGCTCATGTGCGACAGGTCGATGTCCACGCGGTCCGCCTTGGCGCGGCCACGGTTGAACAGGGCGCCGGACCAGAACGGATAGGCGCTATGTGTGAGGCTGGACGGAGTGGAGAAATAGGTTTGCCGCCACTTCTTGTGTAGCGCCATACCGGACGCCACCTTGCGCAGTTCCTGAAATTTTGGGATCCAGAAATATTCATCCAGGTACAGATTGCCGTGGTAGCTCTGCGCGGTGCGGGCGTTGGTGCCGAGAAAGTACAGGCACGCGCCGTTGCTGAGCGTCATCGGGTCGCCTTTCAGCTCTACATCCACCTCTTTAGCAAACTCAATGATGTACTGCTTGAAAACATGCGCCTGCGCCTTGCTCGCTGACAGGAAAATCTGGTTGCGTCCGGTGGTCAGCGCATCCAGCAGCGCCTCACGCGCAAAGTAGTAGGTGGCGCCAATCTGGCGCGACTTCAGCACGTTGCGGATGCGGTGCTTGTTGCCCGCGTCCCACCACTGGCGCTGGTAGCCGAACATCGAGCCGTGGAAAATCTCCTGTAATTTCTCCACTTGTTCGTCGCTAAATACGTTCTTTTCCGGCGGCTTGCGCGGCCCGCTGTTGCGGTTCGCCACGTTCGGATTGAGATCCGCCTCGTTGCCGCCGTTGCTGAACTTGCCGATGCGGGCATGGCGCTCGGACTGGCGCGCCAGCAGGTCAATCTCCTTAAAGTCTCTTCCTTCTTTTGTCTCCTTCATGATCAGCTGGCAGTAGCGCGCGGCGGTGGTCAGCTGCATCTGGTCAAGCGGGCCATAGTCGCCCCACTTGTCGCGCTTCTTCCAGCTGTGAACGGTTGCGGGTTTCTCTCCCAGCATTTCAGCAATGCGGGCGATACGGTATCCCTGAAAGTACAGCAGCATTGCCTGCCTGCGGGGATCGAGGTCTTCGGGGGCGAGTGTCGTTGTCATGGCCTCAAAATACGGCCCCGCCGATCCCTTTTCTGCCGTCTGCCGTTGTGTGGCTGCCCGCACAACGTGCCCGCGTTGTTTCGACTCCCTCTGAACCGCAAACATAAGGCTTCAAAGCGATTTACCCAACGGAGCCTGACCTATGGCAGTTAAAGCAAAGCGTTTTCGTATCGGGGTGGAAGGTGCCACCACGGACGGACGCGAAATTTCCCGCGAATGGCTGGTGCAGATGGCCGCCGCCTATAACCCAGCGGTTTACACCGCGACCATCAATCTTGAACACATCAAATCGTACTCGCCAGACAGCACCTTTAACCGTTACGGCACGGTAAGCGCGCTGGGCACCGAGGAGATCACCGACGGTCCGCTGGCCGGACGGCTGGCGCTGTATGCCGACATCCTGCCGACGGATTCTCTTGTGGCGCTGGTAAAGCAGGGCCAGAAGCTTTTCACCTCCATGGAAGTCAGCACTAAGTTTGCCGACACCGGCAAAGCCTACCTGGTTGGCCTGGCTGCCACCGACGACCCGGCAAGCCTCGGCACCGAGATGCTGGCCTTCAGCGCGAAAGCCGAGCTGAATCCGCTGGCGAACCGCAAGCAGCACCCGGAAAACCTGTTCACCGCCGCCACCGAAACCGTGATCGAGCTGGAAGAGGTGGAGGACAAGCCCGCGCTGTTTGCCCGCATCACCGCGCTGTTCGGTAAAAAGCAGCTGTCCGATGATGCCCGCTTTTCTGACGTGCATCAGGCGGTGGAGTTGGTTGCTATCGAGCAGCAGGAATTTAGCACCCGCACCGACAAGGTGTTGGGCGAGCAGGCGGATCGCCTGAGCCAGCTTGAATCCCTGCTGGAAACGCAGGTGAACGATTTCACCGAACTGAAGCAGCAACTTGGCCGTGAAGACAGTCGTGCCGATTACCGCCAGCGTGCGCCGGGTGGCAATGCGCCAGCCGCGAACATGACCAACTGCTAAAGGAGCAGCATATCCAATGAAAAAGAATACCCGCTTTGCCTTCAACGCCTACTTGATGCAACTGGCAAAACTTAACGGCGTGCCGGTTGAAGAGTTGTCCAGCAAGTTCAACGTTGAGCCTTCAGTGGCGCAAACGCTGGAAGACACCATTCAGCAGTCGGCGGCCTTCCTGACGCTGGTCAACGTGATCGGTGTACCGGAACAATCTGGTCAACTGCTGGGCCTTGGCGTCGGCAGCACCATTGCAGGCACCACCGACACCACCGCCAAAGACCGTGAGCCAACCGATCCGACGGTGATGACGGACGTTGAATACCGTTGCGAGCAGACCAATTTTGACACGGCGCTGACCTACGCGAAGCTGGACCTGTGGGCGAAGTTTCAGGACTTCCAGACCCGCATCCGTGATGCCATCGTGAAGCGTCAGGCGCTGGACCGCATCATGATTGGTTTCAACGGTCTTGCCCGCGCTAAAACCTCCAATCGCACCGCCAACCCATTGCTGCAGGACGTGAATAAAGGCTGGCTGCAGAAGGTGCGTGAGGATGCGCCGGGCAACGTGATGGGCAGCACCACCAAAGACGGAGAAACCTCTGCCGTGCCAGTGAAGATCGGCAAGGGTGGGGCATATGCCAATCTCGACGCGTTGGTGATGAATGCGGTTAACGAGCTGATTGACCCGATTTTCCAGGACGACGACGAACTGGTGGTGATCTGCGGCCGTGAGCTGCTGGCAGATAAATATTTCCCGCTGGTCAACAACGAACAGGACAACACCAACAAACTGGCGGCCGATCTCATCATCAGCCAAAAACGCATGGGCGGCCTGCAGGCGGTGCGCGCGCCATACTTCCCGGCCAACGCCGTGCTGATTACTCGCCTGGATAACCTCTCGATTTACTGGCAGGAAGAGTCCCGCCGTCGCTCGCTGATCGACAACCCGAAACGTGACCGCATTGAGAACTTCGAATCAGTCAACGAGGCGTATGTAGTTGAGGATTACCGCTGCGCTGCGCTGGTTGAAAACATCGAGATTCTGCCACCACTGCCAGAAAAAGATGATGCTGACAGCGGCGCGGGAGCGTAAGCAATGAGCCTGAATCCCGCTCGCGAATGGAAGCTGCGTGTTCAGGCTGAACAGGCCGCCCGTCAGGGCGGCAGTGTTCGCCACGCCAGCGGCTATGAGCTGATGCTGATGCAGCTTGGCGAAGACCGCCGCCGTCTCAAGGGCATTCAGTCCACCGTGAAGAAGGCCGAAATCAAGGTGGAAGTCCTGCCGAAATACGTGCCGTGGGTGGACGGTGTGCTGGCCGCCGACGGTGCGCAGCAGGACGACGTACTGATGTACGTGATGCTCTGGCGCGTTGATGCCGGTGATTATGCCGGGGCGCTCGCCATTGGCCGCCACGCTATCCGCCACGGCTGGTCGATGCCGCAGGGCTTTAACCGCAACGTGCAGACGCTGCTGGCCGAGGAGATGGCCGACGCTGCTAAAAACGCCCTTGTGGCAAAAACCGACTTTGACCCCGACCTGCTGATGCAGACGCTCGACGTGATCGGCGATCTGGACATGCCCGATCAGTCGCGCGCCCGCCTGCACAAGTCGCTCGGCTGGGTGCTGCGCGAAAGCCAGCCCGTTGCCGCGCTGAACCATCTGCAGCAGGCCATGCAGCTCGACGAGCGCTGCGGGGTGAAAAAAGACATTGAGCAGCTGGAGCGGAAAATCCGCAACGCCAGCTGATAACCGGACGTGCCCACGCGCGGGGCGGCACGGGGTGGCGACAGGCAGCGCCGCATCAAAACCCCGTCCACCGCCCACCTATTCAGGAGAAATAAGGCATGCAGTTTGTAGCGCCGGAAAAGGCGACGGGAACGCCGGAAATTATCCCCAACAACTCATTCTGGCCGGACATCGATCTGGCGACGTTTCGCAGCGTGATGCGCGTTGACGGCACGGTGACGCCGCAGCGTCTGAAGCAGGTGGTGCTCACCGCGATGGCGGAAGTGAACGCGGAGCTGTACCTGTGGCGCGAACAGCAGGAGCTGCGCGGTTTTAACGGTCTGGCCGATGTGCCGGCGGAGCAGCTGGCCGGGCGCAGCGTGCGGCTGCATCACTATGAAAATGCGGTGTGGTGCTGGGCGCGCGCGGTACTGAACGAGCGCTATCAGGACTTTGACGCCACCGCTGCCGCAGCGAAGCGCGGGGAAGAGCTGGAAGACGCCACCGGCGACCTGTGGCGAGACGCGCGCTGGGCTATCAGCCGCGTACAGAACGCGTCGCACTGCACCGTTGAGCTTATCTGATGAAGGTGCGCGCGCAGCAGTACGACACGGTGGACGAAATCTGCTGGCGTCACTACGGGCGCACGCAGGGCATGACGGAGCAGGTATTACAGGCTAATCCGGGGCTGGCGGAGCACGGCCCCATTTTACCGCACGGGCTGGAGGTGGAGCTGCCGGACGTGACGGCGGCGGCCACCGTGCAGGCCGTCCAGCTTTGGGACTGAATCATGTGGGAAAAAATCAGCACCGGGATCGTCTGGTTCATCGCGCTGGCAATGGCGTGGCTGGGCGACCTGTCGCTAAAAGACGTTTCAACCGTGGCCGGGGTATTAATCGGCCTGCTGATGGCAATCATCAGCTGGTACTACAAGCGCAAAACCTATCAGCTGCTGGCCGCCGGGCGCATCACGCGGGAGGAATATGAATCTGCAAACCGTTAAGCGCTGCACCGTCGGCATGGTGCTGGCTATCGCCGCGACGTTGCCGGGTTTCCAGCAGCTGCACACCTCCGTCGAGGGGCTGAAGCTGATCGCCGATTATGAGGGCTGCCGCCTGAAGCCGTACCTGTGCGACGCGGGAAAATGGACCGACGGCATTGGCAACACCGTCGGTGTGGTGCCAGGCCGGATCATCACCGAGCGGCAGGCGGCGGGGAATTTCATCACCAACGTGTTACGCGTTGAGGCGGCACTGGCGCGCTGCGCTGCGGTTTCTATGCCGCAGTCGCTTTACGACGCGCTGGTGTCGCTGGCGTTTAACGTCGGCACCGGCAACGCCTGCGGCTCAACCATGGTGGCGCTTATCAAAAAGGGACGCTGGCGCGATGCCTGCTATCAGCTGCCGCGCTGGGTGTACGTGAAGGGCATATTTAATCAGGGGCTGGATAACCGGCGAATGCGTGAGCTGGCGTGGTGCTTAAAAGGAGTAACAGCATGATGCGCGCGCTGGCGGCGATAGTGCTCGTTCTGATTGCCGCGCTAGGCGTGCAGTCGTGGCGGCTCAGTACCGCCCACAACAAAATTGACGCGCAGGTGAAAGATTTAGCCGCGCAGGGCAAAAAGCTGTCGCAGAAAAACGGCCAGCTGATTGCCCTCAACATTCTGACTCAGACCAGCAGCCGGGCGCAGACGCAGCTTTACGCCGCCGCCGAGCAGAACGGCACGCTGTTGCGTGACCGGCAGCGCACCATTGAGGAACTCAAACGTGAAAATGACGAGCTTCGCCGCTGGGCTGATGCCGATTTGCCTGATCCTGTTATCCGGCTGCGCCAGCGTCCGGCCCTCACCGGAGGTCAGTCTTACCGTGAGTGGCTGTCCGCGAATCACCCCGTGCCGCCTGGACGAAGCCGCACCGCGCCGTAATGGCGATCTGCTGGCGCAGCTGGACGACACCGAGGCCGCTTGGGCGGCCTGCGCCGACAAGGTGGACACCATCATCAGCTGTCAGGATAAAGACGATGAACAAACCGCAATCCTTGCGAAACGCCCTGAATAAAGCCGTGCCCTACGTGGCCGACAATCCGGATCGCCTGCACCTGTTCGTGGACAACGGCGCGGTGGTTGCCACCTCAGCCACGTCGATTTCGTGGGAGTACCGCTACACCCTCAACGTGGTGGTGACGGACTTCACCGGCGATCAGAATCTGCTGATGGCGCCCGTTTTATTCTGGCTCGGCGTCAATCAGCCGGATGCCCTGCAGAATGCCACCGAGCGTGAGCGGCTTTTCACCTTTGAGGCGGACATTCTCGGCAATGACCGCTGCGACATCAGCATGAACCTGAAGCTGACGGAGCGCGTGATCGCGAAGGAAGTGGACGGCGTGATGTCGGTTGAGGCCGTGCCGGAACCGGAAGTGCCAGACGAGTTTTGGGCGGTGAATCATGGCTGAGTTGCATGACGTTGAGGAGTGGCTGGGTGCGTTGCTGTCGCAGCTCGAACCGGCCATGCGCACAAGGATGCTGCGCGAAGTGGCGCACGATGTGCGGCGCATTCAGCAGAACAATATCACGCTGCAGCGCAGTCCGGACGGCACGGCATGGGAGCCGCGACGCGTCACCGCCCGCACCAAGCCGGGCCGCATTCGGCGCAAGATGTTTGCGAAGCTGAAAACGGCGAAGTACCTCAAAGCGCAGGCAAACGCAAATATGGCAGAAATTGCGTTTGTAACCGGCGTGCAGAAGCTGGTACGCGTCCACCATTACGGCTTGCGGGACAGGGTGAACCGGCGCGGCACAGAAGTGAAATATGCGGAGCGCCCGCTGCTGGGCATCAATAACGAGGTGGAAAGCTCGGTACAGGAAACGCTTCTGCGCTGGTTGGGAGAGGATGATTAGAACCCTAATATCATGCCGTATACACAATCACTAATGCTCATCGTCTGATAGACAGTTCCGTTTAGAGTTACCTTATCCTGGTCACCTGTGAATCTCATGGAGTTATTGAGAAGCATGTCAAATCGCTCAATAATGAGAGAGGAATTATTTTCGACTCGAATAATCATGGCGGGTTTTTGTTCTTTTTCCTGAATGTGAAATCTGTTACCAATAACTTTAAAATCCCATATGTTATCCGTTGATGCTATCCATTGGTTCCGTTTTATTTGAAGTGTTTGATTTCCGCATGAGTCCCAGAGCTTAGCGGTTAAAAAGAATTTTTCATCTTCTTGTTCAATAAAAACGATATCCTCCCCAAAAGCGCGAATAGGGATTTGGCAATTAGTAAATCGAGCTCCTGCAAAGATTATTTCTGGATGCACATCACAGAAATATATTTGGTCTCCAATTTGTCCTGTTTTCTTCGCTGCGGGTGATAGCATCGCTGCTTTGACGATGTCTTTGCTAATTTGCCCCCCGGTCACTTTCCTGTGACAGTTCGGACAAAGGAGCGTTATACATTCAGCTTTATGTTCATGCGCGTCAGTAAACAACGGGTCAACGTGCTCATAGTCGACTATGGGTACGGCACATAAGATGCAACCAAATCCGTCACGCTTTCTAACGGCCTTTTTTATATCTTCAGGAATATAACGTGGCAGGCCATGTTGATTTTTTTCAGTCATTATTAATCTCTGTCAATAAGGAAGTAAGGTTTTGGCTGGCATCAACTTATCAATATTCATTCGCTTTTTAAAGTGCCTGTAATTTTATGTTTATTTGAAAATAAGAATTTATTTGATTGTGTGACTCAAATTAGGAATTCCAGAATATTCATTGTGCAGTAAGCCATACAATCCGTAACGGGTGCTCACATTGTTTCAAGCTGTCACTCTGAAGTTATGAACGACAAACTCACCGAAATCATGCGCCTTATCACCAATCTGATCCGCACCGGCATTGTGTCCGAGGTGGACCCGGATAAATGGCAATGCCGGGTGAAAACGGGCGACCTTGAAACCAACTGGATTAACTGGCTCACCTTCCGCGCCGGGAATACCCGCACGTGGTGGCAACCCTCCATCGGCGAGCAGGTTGTGCTGCTGAGCCTCGGCGGCAATCTCGAAACTGCCTTCGCGCTGCCGGCCATTTATTCAGACGCCTTCCCGCCGCCTGATTATTCAGAGAACGGCAGCACCACCGTGTTCAACGACGGCGGCTGGTTCCAGTACGAACCGGACACCGGCCAGCTGCTGATTAAGAACATCAAAAGCGTGCGCATTGAAGCCGCCGACGGCATTCAGCTAATCACCGACCAGCTGGGCGTTGATGCAATTCAGATGCTCATCAATAGCGAAACCGTTATGAACGGTTCGGTGACACAGGGCGGCGGCCCAATGAGTTCAAACGGCGTGATTGCTGACAAGCACGTACACGACAAAGTGAAAGCCGGTGGCGACATTTCAGGAGAACCAGTGTGATGTATCTCGGCATGAACCGCGACACCGGCGAAGCCATTACCGACACTGAACACATTCGCCAGAGCGTGCGCGACATTCTGATCACGCCGGAAGGCAGCCGCATCGGGCGTCGTGAATACGGCTCGCTTCTATCAGTCCTGATTGACCAGCCGCAGAACGACGTGGTGCGCCTTCAGGTGATGGCGGCGGCGTACACGGCGCTGAGCCGCTGGGAGCCGCGTATCCGCCTCAGTTCTTTGGGCATAGCCAGCGCCTTTGATGGCTCCATGGTGGTTGAGCTGACAGGCCAGCGTGCCGACGGCTCACCGCTCGCAATGTCTGTGCCTACGGGGGTGAACAGTGGCAGTCATTGACCTTTCGCAGCTGCCCGCACCGGAAGTGATCGAGGTGCCGGACTTTGAAACGCTGCTGGCCGAGCGCAAGGAAGCGCTGATTGCGCTCTATCCGGCGGAGGAGCAGGCCGCCATGCGCCGCGTGCTGGCGCTGGAGTCCGATCCGATTGTGAAGTGCCTCCAGGAAAGCGTGTATCGCGAAATCCTGCTGCGCCAGCGCATCAACGAGGCGGCGCAGGCGGTGATGGTGGCTTACGCGCTCGGCAGCGACCTCGATCAGCTGGCCGCGCGCAGTAACGTGCAGCGCCTGACCATCACCCCGGCTAACCCGGACGCCGTGCCGCCTGTTGATGCGGTGATGGAATCGGACGACGCGCTGCGCGTACGCGTGCCGGAAGCGTTTGAGGGCTTATCGGTTGCCGGTCCGACAGCGGCTTACGAGTTTCACGCCCGTAGTGCGGACGGGCGCGTGCAGGACGTGTCCGCCATCAGCCCGTCACCGGCAACGGTGTTGATTACCGTGCTGAGCCGGGAAGGTAACGGCACGGCAGCCGCTGATTTACTGAATACAGTGGACACTGCGCTGAACAGCGAGAGCGTGCGCCCGGTGGCGGACCGCGTGACGGTGCAGGCTGCAACCATCAACGACTACCGCGTGCAGGCAAAGCTGCACCTGTTCGACGGCGTGGCCGCCGCACCCTGTCTGGAGGCCGCAAACGAGAGGCTTGCCGCCTACCTTATCGAACAGAAAAAGCTGGGCCGCAGCGTGCGCCGCGAGTCCTACGGCGCGGTGCTGCGCGTGGCCGGTGTGGACTGGGTGGAAATCACTGAACCTGCAGATGACATCATCATGGACCGCACGCAGGCGGGCAACTGCACCGGAACGGACATCAGCGTGGCGGACGACGAGGTGCTGGCATGAGTAACAGCCTGCTGCCGCCCGGCTCATCCGCGCTGGAGCGCCGTCTGGCGCAGGCGTGCAGCGGCATTTCCGGGCTGAACGTGCCGCTGCGCGACCTGTGGAACCCGGACACCTGCCCGGTGAATTTTCTGCCCTATCTTGCCTGGGCGTTTTCGGTGGACCGCTGGGACGAAGGCTGGGCGGATAGCGTGAAGCACAAGGTGGTGAAGGACGCGTTTTATATCCATCAGCATAAAGGCACCATCAGCGCGATCCGGCGCGTGGTGGAGCCGCTGGGGTATCTCATCCGCGTGATTGAGTGGTGGAAAACCAACGATGAGCCGGGCACGTTCCGGCTTGACGTGGGCGTGCTGGATACCGGCATCACCGAGGAAATGTATCACGAGCTGGAGCGCGTGATTGCGGACGCCAAGCCGTGCAGCCGCCATCTTATCGGGCTTTCGATCACCCTGGACGCAAACGGCACGGTGCCGGTGGCCGTTGCCAGCTACAGCGGCGACGAGCTGACCGTTTATCCCTACACCCCTGAACTAATCAGCGTCGGCGGGCCGGTGTATTCCGGCGCGACGGTGCATCTTATCGACCTGACGGAAGTGAGCGCATGACGACAAAATATTTTGCCCTGCTGACCAATCAGGGTGCGGCTAAGCTTGCCAACGCTGCCGCGCTCGGCACCAAAGTGAACATCACGCAGATGGCTGTAGGCGACGGCGGCGGCGCGCTGCCCACGCCTGACCCGGCACAGACGAAGCTCATCGGCGAGAAGCGCCGCGCGTCGCTTAACTCGCTGACGATTGACGCCGCCAACGGCAGCCAGATTATTGCCGAGCAGATTATCCCGGAGGGCGAGGGCGGTTTCTGGATCCGCGAGATTGGCCTGTTTGACGCCGACGGCGTGATGATTGCCGTGGCTAACTGCGCCGAGACCTACAAGCCGCAGCTCGCCGAGGGCAGCGGGCGCACGCAGACGGTGCGCATGATTATCATTGTGAACAGCACCAGCGCGGTGACGCTGAAAATCGACCCGTCGGTGGTACTGGCGACCCGGCAGTACGTGGATGATAAAGCGATTGAGGTGCGCCAGTACGCCGACGGCCTGCTGGATGCACACATCAAGGCGGCAGACCCGCATACGCAGTACGCACCGAAGGCCAGCCCGACGTTTACCGGCACGCCGAAAGCACCGACGGCAGCAGCGGGGAACAACTCCTCGCAGCTGGCAAATACGGCGTTTGTGCAGGCGGCCATTGCACAGCTGGTTGCCTCTTCCCCGGAAGCGCTGGACACGCTGAACGAACTGGCCGCCGCGCTGGGCAACGATCCGAATTTTGCCGCCACGATGACAAATCAGCTGGCCGCACGGGCGCTGCTGGCCGGTAACGTGAATCAGCAGTTCTCAGCGAAAGATGCCACGCAGGACGGCCACGTGGTGAACCGGGGCCAGATGAATACCGCGCTGGCGCTGCGTGCCCTGCTGACCGGCTCTGCAACACAAAAGTTCTGGGTGCTGAGTGCGCCCGGCGATGTGAATGCCGCCGTGCCGGTTTCCCTGCTGACGTCGGAGCTGGCAAAAAAAGCCGGGCTGAACGGTGATTCAGGGCAGACCTTCTATGCCCAGACCAGTGATATTGCTGGCGCGGCGGTTAATAACACCCGACTCGGGAACGTGCTGGGCGGATTCGCTTACCGGGGCGGTGATGCCAGTCAGGGCTTTGCGGTTGCGGGCGGAACGTCTAATAACAGCGCAGTAGCCTACGGGCAGTTTCAGTCAGGTAGCAACGGCAACGGAGCGTGGACAAAAGTACCGGGGGGCGGCCAGTGGTGTCGGCAGAACCTGACGCTGGCGGCGAATGCCACAACGACGTGGACATACCCCGCAGGGTTCGTTGCCGCCCCAGCCGTGTTTATTACCGGCATTAACGGCGCATTGTCCTGCTGGCTTAACGGTATCGGTCCCAGCAACTGCGGGATCTATAACAATGGCCCGGCCCTGAACGTTAACCTTTACGCGGTGTGGTGATGATGATGAAAGATGATGAACCCGTTATTTTCGGAGAGGAGCGCGGCGAAGTGGACAGCTTCACCTGCCGTTATTTTATCGAGCTGAACGCCGAAAAATATGTTGTCGGCATGCTTATTGCGTTTAGTCAGGGAGAGGCTGAAAACTTTACAGCCAGGAGTCTGACCGAACTCGATCAGGAGACTTTCGAATCTATCGGGCAGGACAGCCAGTATATTGATGGCAGTGTCGTTCAGGGCGCACCCATGGTGCCCGTGCTTGATGCTGAAGCGAAGCGGGCCATTCTCGCCGCCCGGATCCGCGACGCAGGCGACGTTATTCAGATACTCACGGATGCGGAGGAAATGGGAATGGCGACCGATGAGGAGAAGTCCAGCCTGACGGCGTGGAAGAAATACCGCGTACTGCTGAGCAGAGTCGATCCCGAAACTCAGCCCCCTGAAGAGTGGCCGCAGCCGCCACAAACCTGACCAGTTAAAGCGCCCTTAGAGGGCGTTTTTTATTGTTCGTCGTTGTGCCATTTCTCACACAACACCCGGCGCGTGCGCGTGCGACCTCCACCTTTCACCATAGCGGAACCCCTTCACAGGAGAACCGCCATATGGCACAGGATTATCACCACGGCGTGCGCGTTGAGGAAATCAACGAGGGCACCCGAACCATCACCACCATCAGCACGGCGATTGTCGGCATGGTCTGCACCGGCGATGACGCCGACGCGGCCACGTTCCCGCTTAATCGTCCGGTACTGCTGACCGACGTCCTCACCGCGAGCGGCAAGGCGGGCGAGTCCGGCACGCTGGCGCGCTCGCTGGACGCCATCGCCGATCAGACGAAACCCGTCACCGTCGTCGTGCGCGTGCCGCAGGGCGAAACCGAGGCTGAAACCACCGCCAACATCATCGGCGGCGTGAGCAACGGCCAGCGCACCGGCATGAAGGCGCTGCTGGCCGCACAGGCAGTGTGCGGCGTGAAGCCCCGCATTCTCGGCGTGCCCGGTCACGACACGCAGGCGGTGGCTACCGAGCTGCTGAGCGTGGCGCAGAGCCTGCGCGGCTTTGCCTACCTGTCGGCGTACGGCTGTCAGAGCGTGGAAGAGGCGATTGCCTACCGCGCGAACTTCAGCCAGCGCGAGGGCATGCTCATCTGGCCGGACTTCATCAACTTCGACACCGTGCTGAAGGCAGACGCGACGGCCTTCGCCACCGCCCGCGCGCTGGGCCTGCGCGCCAAAATCGACGAGCAGACCGGCTGGCATAAATCCCTGTCGAACGTCGGCGTGAACGGCGTGACCGGCATTTCCAAAGACGTGTTCTGGGACCTGCAGGATCCGGCCACCGATTCCGGCCTGCTGAACCAGAACGACATCACCACGCTGATTCGTAAAGACGGCTTCCGCTTCTGGGGTTCGCGCTGCCTGAGCGATGACCCGCTGTTTGCGTTTGAGTGCTACACCCGCACCGCGCAGGTGCTGGCGGACACCATGGCCGAGGCGCACATGTGGGCGGTGGACGGCGCGCTGAACCCGTCGCTGGCCCGCGACATTATCGAGGGCATTCGCGCCAGGCTGCGCAGCCTCGTGAGTCAGGGCTATCTCATCGGCGCGGACTGCTGGCTGGACGAGAGCGTAAACGACAAGGACACGCTCAAGGCGGGCAAGCTGCTGATCGATTACGACTACACGCCGGTGCCGCCGCTGGAAAACCTGCTGCTGCGCCAGCGCATTTCCGATCAGTATCTGGTCGATTTCGCCAGCCGCGTCAGCGCATAAGGAGACTGAATCATGGCATTACCCCGCAAGCTCAAGCACCTCAACCTGTTTAACGCAGGCGACAACTGGCAGGGGCTGATCGAGTCCGTGACGCTGCCAAAAATTACCCGCAAGTTCGAGAAGTATCGCGGCGGCGGCATGGCCGGTGCGGTGGACATCGACATGGGCCTGGACGACGGCGCGCTGGACACGGAATTCACCTGCGGCGGCGTTGAGGCAAAGCTGTTCAGGCAGATGGGCACCCTGACCGTGGACGGCGTGCAGCTGCGCTTTACCGGCTCCATTCAGCGCGACGACACCGGCGAAGTGCAGGCGGTGGAGCTGGTCGTGCGCGGCCGCCACAAGGAGCTGGACTCCGGCGAGTGGAAGACCGGCGAATCCAGCACCACCAAGGTGTCCGGCACCAACAGCTACGCCAAGCTGACCATCAACGGCGAAGTGCTCTACGAGATTGACCTGGTGAACATGATTCACATCGTGGACGGCACGGACCTGATGGAAGCGCACCGTAACGCGCTGGGCCTGTAACTGAACCAATGAACCGGCAGGGGAGACCCTGCCGCCTTTAACCCTTTTAGCGAGCCATAACCATGACCGACAAAACCACTGAAAAAACCGTTGAGCTGGACACCCCGATTCTGCGCGGCAAGACCGAGATTAAAAGCGTTGTCGTGCGCAAGCCGCAGTCCGGCGCGCTGCGCGGCACCCGCCTGCAGGCGCTGATGGACATGGACGTAAACGCCATGATCACCGTGCTGCCGCGCGTCACCACCCCGGCGCTGACCACGCAGGAAATCACCGAGATGGACCCCGCCGATCTGGTGAGCCTGTCCGTTGAGGTGGTCACTTTTTTACTGAAGAAGTCGGTGCTGTCGGATTTAGCGACGGCCTGACGGTAGACGATCTGGTGGCGGATATCGCCACCGTCTTTCACTGGCCGCCGTCCGTTACCGAGTTCATGACGCTGACCGAGGTACTGGAGTGGCGGCATAAGGCGATAATGCGACACGGGACCAGCGATGAGTGATAAAGACTTGCGCCTGCAGGTTGTTCTTAACGCGGTAGACAAACTGACCCGCCCCTTCCGTTCTGCCAAGGCCAGCACCCGCGAGCTGGCCGATTCCCTGCGCACCGCGCGCGCCAGCCTGAAGGACCTTGACGCGCAGGCCGCGCGCATCGACGGCTTCCGTAAAGCCCGCTCGCAGCTTGCCATCACCGCGAATAACCTCAAGGGCGCGCGCGAAGAGGCGGCGAAGCTGGCAACGCAGTTCAGCGCCACCAACCGCCCCACCGCCGCGCAGGCGAGGGTGCTGGAGCAGGCGAAGAACCGCGTGCGCGAGCTGCAGCAATCCTATAACGGCCTGCTGGGTTCGGTGCAGCGCCAGCGCGCCGCGCTCACTGAATCCGGCGTTGATACGAAAAAACTCAGCCAGGCACAGCGCGACCTCAAAAGTCGTGCTGATGAGACGCGCGCGGCGATTGACCGGCAGCAGAAGTCGCTGAAGCGGCTCGGCGAACAGCAGGCCAAAATCAACGCGCTGCGGGAGCGTCACGCCCGCTCGCTTGAGGTGCGCGATAAAATTGCCGGTGCCGGAGCGGCGATCACCGTGGCCGGGCTGGCGATGGGCGCGCCGGTGCTGGCCGCCGTAAAATCCTCGGCGGACATGGAAGACGCGATGAAGGGCGTGGCGAAGCAGGTGAACGGCCTGCGCGACAACGACGGCAACCGCACGGCGCAGTTCTACGACATGCAGGCCGCCATCAAGGCCGCCAGCGAGCAGCTGCCGATGGACAACGGCGCGATTGACTATGCCGCGCTGGTCGAGGGCGGCGCGCGCATGGGCGTGACCAACCAGAACGACTCCTACGAGGACCAGAAGCGCGACCTGTTGGCGTTTGCCACCACGGCGGCGAAGGCGTCCACCGCGTTTGAGCTGCCCGCCGGTGAGCTGGCCGAGGGGCTGGGCAAGATTGCGCAGCTCTACAAAATCCCCACGCGCAACATCGAGCAGTTGGGCGACGCGCTGAACTACCTGGACGACAACGCGATGTCCAAGGGATCGGACATTATCGACGTGCTGCAGCGCATGGGCGGCGTGGCGGACAGGCTGGACTACCGCAAGGCGGCGGCGCTCGGCTCCACGTTCCTGAGCCTCGGCGCAACGTCGGAAACCGCCGCCAGCGCGGCAAACGCCATGGTGCGTGAACTCTCCGTCGCCACCATGCAGGGCAAGACCTTTATGGGCGGCATGGAGCTGCTAAAGCTCGATCCTAAAGCCATTGAGAAGCAGATGACCACGGACGCGATGGGCACCATCCAGCGCGTGCTGGAGAAGGTGAACAACCTGCCCGCCGACAAGCGCCTGACCGCAATGACCATGGTGTTTGGCAAGGAGTTCGGCAAGGACGCGGCGAAGCTCGCCAACAACATGCCGGAGCTGCGGCGCCAGCTGCAGCTGACGCAGGGCAACGCGGCCAGCGGCTCGATGCAGAAAGAATCGGACATCAACAAGGACTCGCTGTCCGCGCAGTGGCTGCTGGTGAAAACCGGCGCGGCCAACACGCTGAGCAGCCTCGGCGACACGCTGCGCGCGCCGCTGATGGAAATCATGGACGCGGTGAAGCGCGTCACCGGCACCATGCGCCGCTGGGTGGAGTCCAACCCGGAGCTGGTCGGCAGGCTGATGAAGATCGCCGCCGTTGTGGCAACGGTAACGCTGGCGCTCGGCACGCTCGCCGTGGGCATGGCCGCCGTGCTGGGGCCGATCCTGATGCTGCGCTTCGGGTTAAGCATGCTCGGCCTGAAAGGGCTGGCGAAGCTCTCGCCGCTGCTGGGCGGGCTGGGCAAGGCGTTCTCAAAACTTGCGCCCGGTCTGACGTCGTCCGGCGACGGCATCAAAAAGCTGTTTTCACTGTTCAGCGGCGGCGAGGCCGGAGAATCGGTGAACTGGCTGGAGAAAATCCGCGACGCGCTGGCGTCCCTGCGCGGCGGTGACGATGAGGACGAGGGCGGCGGCATCCTGAACGCATTCCGCGAGGGCGCGCTGGAGAAAATCAAAGAGAAGGCGCAGGACGCCGGGCAGACGCTGGTTGCGTCATTCCGTAACCCGATGGCCGGTGTGCGGGCGCTGGGTGCTCAGGTGCGCGGGCTGGCCGGTGCCGCCCTTGCGCCGCTGGCTGCCTCAGTGCGCGGTGCCGGTGGCGCGCTGATGTGGCTGGTGAAGTCGCCGTTTGCCCTGCTGCGCACGGTGCTGACGGGCGTGGTGTGGGCGCTCGGCGCGCTGCTGAGTCCCGTCGGGCTGGCCGTGGCGGCGCTCGCCGGTGTGGCGCTGGTTATCTGGAAATACTGGGCGCCTATTAAAGCGTATTTAGGCGGCGTGGTGGATGGTTTCCGGGCCGCCGCCGGTCCCATCAGTGAGGCGTTTTCACCGCTCCAGCCGGTGTTCCAGTGGATTGGCGATAAGGTGCAGGCGCTGTTCGGCTGGTTTAAAGACCTGCTGACGCCTGTGCAGTCCACGGCGGCCGAGCTGGATAGCGCCGCCGCGAAGGGTAAAGCGTTCGGGCAGGCGCTGGCCGACGGGCTGAACATGGTGATGCATCCGCTGGACAGCCTGAAGGCCGGGATCGGCGATCTGCTGGATAAGTTCGGCCTCGTCAGCAAGGCGTCGGCTAACACGAAGCTGCCGCAGGCACCGCAGGCAGCCAGCGTCAGTGGTGGCGGGGTTAAGTTGCCAGCGGGCGGCTTCCCGGCGTTTGCGGGCATGTACGACACCGGCGGTAACATCCCGGCGGGCCAGTTTGGCGTCGTCGGTGAGAACGGGCCGGAAATCGTCGGCGGGCCGGTGAGCGTGACGAGCCGGAAACGCACCGCGCAGCTGGCCGCAATGGCGGCGATGACGCTCGGCATGGCGGCCGGAACGGCGGAGGCGAAGCCGCTGCACCCGCTGAGCCTGCCCGCGCAGAGCTACCGGCAGGACGCACCGCGCCAGCAGCCCGCAGCAACTACCGCGCCCGTGAGCATTCACGCGCCGATCACCATCGTGCAGCAGCCGGGCCAGAGCGCGCAGGACGTCGTCGACGAAGTGATGCGCAGGCTGGAGGCGAAAGAGCGGCAGGCGCAGTCCCGCGCCCGCAGCAGTTACCGAGACCGTGGAGGATTTGAACCATGATGATGACGCTGGGCCTGTTTGTTTTCATGCTCAAGACGGTGCCGTATCAGGAATTGCAGCTGCAGCGCAGCTGGCGTTTCCCGTCTAACAGCCGCGTGGGCGTGCGCCCGGCGTTGCAGTTCCTCGGCCCGGACAACGACACGATCACGCTGTCGGGCGTGCTGCTGCCGGAAATCACCGGCGGCAGGCTGTCGCTGTTCGCGCTGGAGCAGATTGCCGAGCTGGGCCGCGCGTGGCCGCTGATTGAGGGCAGCGGCACGATTTACGGCATGTTCGTGATCGAGAGCCTGAGCCAGACCAAAGCGGAGTTTTTCAGCAACGGCGTGTGCCGGCGCATTGAGTTCACGCTGACGCTGAAGCGCACCGATGAATCGCTGGGTGAAATGTTCGGCAGCCTGAGCGATCAGCTTTCGGCCATGCAGGGCGCGGCCACCGACGCCGCCGGTAAAGTCGGCGCGGCAGTGGGCGGGCTGTTCTCATGATGGCGGGCAGCTGGATTAACGGCCTGGCGAACGCGCCCGCTTTTCGCCTGACGCTTGCCGGTGCGGACGTGACGCAGAAAATAGAGCAGCGCCTCATCAGCCTGACGCTGACCGATAACCGCGGCTTTGAGGCGGACCAGCTGGACATCGAGCTGGACGACGCAGACGGGCAGCTGATGATGCCGCGCCGGGGCGTTGAGCTGTCGCTGGCGCTGGGCTGGAAAGGGGAGGCGCTTTTCCCGAAAGGCACCTACACCGTGGACGAAATCGAGCACAGCGGCACGCCGGACCGGCTCACCCTGCGCGCGCGCAGCGCGGACTTCCGTCAGACGCTCAACACGAAGCGCGAAAAGTCGTGGCACCAGACCAGCGTGGGCGAGGTGGTGAAAGAGATTGCCGGGCGGCACAAGCTTAAAACGGCGATGGGCGACGATGTGGCGAAGATGGCCGTGGACCATATCGACCAGACCAACGAGTCAGACGCCAGCTTCCTGATGCGGCTGGCGAAACAGTGCGGTGCGGTGGCCTGCATCAAGAACGGCAACCTGCTGTTTATCCGGCAGGGACAGGGAAAAACGGCGAGCGGAACAGTGCTGCCCACAATCACCCTCGTGCGCAAGGACGGCGACGGCCACCGCTTCACGCTGGCTGACCGTGACGCCTACACCGGCGTGATCGCAAGCTGGCTGCACACCCGTGCGCCGGAAAAAAAGCCGGAAACCACGGTGAAAAGCAAGCGCCGCAAGCCCGCCGCGCAGAAGAAGGAGCCGGAGGCGAAGCAGGGCGACTATCTGATCGGCACGGATGAGAACGTCCTGGTACTGAGCCGTACCTATGCGAACAGGGCCAACGCAGAGCGCGCTGCCAAAATGCAGTGGGAAAGGCTGCAGCGCGGGGTGGCTACGTTCTCTATTCAGCTGGCGCGCGGCCGAGCAGATCTCTACACGGAAATGCCGGTGAAAGTCAGCGGTTTTAAACAGCCGATTGATGCGGGGGAATGGATTATCACCACGCTAACGCACAGCCTGAGCTCGGAAAACGGCTATACGACCAGTATTGAGCTTGAAGTGAAAATAGATTCGCTTGAAATGGAATAGTGCTATCTCAAAATGGTTAAAATGAGTAATATTCATCTCAATTGGGTTTTGGAGACGACATCATGATGAATTGCCCTTTGTGCGGAAATGCCGCACATACTCGCAGCAGCTTTCAGGTATCAGCAACAACTAAAGAACGCTATAACCAGTGCCAGAATATTAATTGCAGCTGCACGTTTAAATCTCATGAAACGGTTTCAGAGATCATTATGAAGCCGGGTAGCGTTAAACCGGTGCCGCCGCATCCGGGGAGAGGTCAGCAGCAAGCACTTTGGATGTAATCAATGATTTACTATAGAGCCCGTGTTATACGGGCTTAAAATTGACCTAGCTAATTACACAGTTTAATGTTAAAAGAAACATAAAGTAGCAGATAGATATATGCTAAAAAGACTTTCAATATAATATCAATTTCCTGTAGTAACTTAGCGTTTCGTTTCTTTTATTTTATGCGATTCTATCAGGATGTTCGACAACTAATCCTTCCTTAAGCCCAAGGCCGATTAAAGTGAAATCATACTTCGTAAAAGGCAACTCTCTAATTAAATTAAAATAAAAAAAGAATAAAATTCTATTGGTGTTCATGGATAATTTATAAATTGAGCTGCTGTGCATAGCAAGTGTTTGTTCTAATATGCTCACCCTGTATGCTTTTCTTTTCGAACTTTCTCTATCCCAACCGTGTTTCACAGACCATTTGTTCATAACTGAACTGATTTTATCTCTTTCTTTTTTGGAGTGAATGAGACTATGACCACAATAAACGTTTCTTAACTCTGTTATTACATCAATTTCTTGCTCTAGATAAGTTGATAGTCTCTTCGCATAACCTCCAAAGCTCTTGCTTTTTTTTAGTTTCATAAGTCGATTGTTAATTAATTTTTTGTAAGGTTTGCTTCCAATCGTCGAGTATTTATTTCGGTTGTTCAAATATGCATTTGAAAGCCCCTCGATTGAAAGAGCAAACTGACCTACAGTAATAGGCATCGTGGGAATAGAGAACTTAACACCCATGCAATATGCTACTAACGACTTTCTAATTAGTTCATTCCTCCATTTCGGATATGAAGAGAATGGAAACTTTGAAACTTTTTTAATGAATTTATTAAACTGTATTATATTAAATGTTTGGTACCCTCTTTCAATGTAATAAGTGTTGTTTCTAACCGCATAATCGTCATCAGCACTTTCACCAAAATATAAGGTCAGCCATTGCAATAGGTAGCGCTCAACAGGCCTACCATCAGTGCTTTTTAGGCAGTAACCCATACCAAGTCCAATTCTCTCATCTTCAAAATTAATTATGTAGCTTCTTTCTTTGAAGATAAATTCATGTGAATTTATGTTGTTCGTATTTATTCTGCTTGTTTTAAAATGCGATAGGTGTTCATTTATATTCATTGTTATCTTAAAAAGAATTATTAAAGGTTACTAAGAAAATATCAATCATACCCCCTAACATGAGATTGTTGCAATTAAGTAATTTCTGGCTCTTGCCTATGATACAGCCATCATTGATTAAAAGATGTAATTCACTTATCAATAGTTTCTCATGTTATCATTTAGTGCATGTCAATCTACTTCGCATTCATATCAATCCACTTCTCGAATCGTGCCTTATTGCAGAGTTGGTCAGTCGGAGAAGCGTGTGGTTTGAATATATTATAATCGAGGGAGTAACTGATGCTGAAGAAGTTGCTGCCATTTTGCTGCCAATGGTAGATGTAGGAAGCAAAAAAGCCACCCTGAAAGGTGGCTTAACTGCATGATTTTCATAACTAAATTTGGTGGCCCCTGCTGGGTTTGAACCAGCGACCAAGCGATTATGAGTCGCCTGCTCTAACCACTGAGCTAAGGGGCCAGCGGAGCGGG
>Ga0308167_1001670_pt1 | contig 24054 bp, 26 predicted proteins | sample PhyCR1_2_FD_202138 | JGI IMG/M metagenome (GOLD analysis project Ga0308167, IMG submission 202138) | Phyllosphere microbial communities from UC Gill Tract Community Farm, Albany, California, United States - DLSLRC.R1 | ecosystem: Host-associated > Plants > Phyllosphere > Unclassified | place... | reverse complement strand
CTGAACTCCTGCTCGTGCGCCATGAGCTCCGCGAAATCGGACAGCCCATCCACCGGCTGCTCGGGTGCCGTCATCGAGTGACCCTCATCGCGCCCCACCTGTCGCTCGCAATCCTCAGAAGATCTCATCCTCTCGCACGTCCCCAGCCTCCGGTATCGGCCGTTCGGGGGACAGATGTGCGGAAGACGCCGAATCACGCTGCCCGCCTGGGCGTCCCCGTACGCTGGTGCCATGGAGCGGACGCTGGATCGAATCGACGGCGATGGGCGCGCGGCGATACGCCGGGGCGCGGCGATCGGCCGGGGTCCGGCGACGATCCGCCGAGGGAAGGAAGTCGCGAATGCATGATGTGATCGTGATCGGCGCAGGACTCGCGGGGCTCCGATGCGCCGGGCTGCTCTCCACACGGCGACTCGATGTCGTCGTCCTCGACGCCGCGGATGCTGTGGGGGGACGCCAGCGCACCGACATCATCGACGGGTTCCGGCTGGATCGCGGCTTCCAGGTGCTCAATCCGGCCTACCCGGCGCTCCGCCGCAGCGTCGATCTCGACGCGCTCGCGCTGGGGACCTTCCCGGTCGGTGTGGGGGTGCGAACCGCGGATGGGATGGCCGAGCTGCGGCATCCGTTGCGGCACCCGCTGTCGATCGGCACGTCGTTGCGCAGCGGCCTGGTGAACGGTCGGGATGCCGTCGCGCTGGCACGCTGGGCCGCGCCGGCTCTGGTGCGTCCGCTCTCTCGGCTCGCCCGGAACGATGTCAGGGTGCGCGAGGGCTGGGATGCCGTGGGGCTCCGCGGCCCGCTCCGCACCGCCGTGCTCGAGCCGTTCCTCGCCGGGGTCCTGGCGGAGAGCCAGTTCGAGACGTCGAACGCGTTCGCCCGGCTGCTCGTGCGGTACTTCGCGCTCGGCCGCCCTGGCCTGCCCGCACAAGGGATAGCTGCGGTCCCGGAGCAGCTCGCCGCCCGCGCACGCACGGCGGGCGCCGACATCCGTCTGGATTCCCGTGCGGAGCGGATATCGGCGCGCGGCGATGGCGTCCGGGTCGCACTGGCCGACGGCGACTCCGTCGGAGCCGCTCGGGTGGTCGTCGCGGTCGGTCCCGACGACGTCGCCGGTCTCACCGGACTTCTCGCTCCCGTCACGAACGGCCTGCAGACATGGTGGTTCGCCGTCGCCGAACCACCGACCGGGTCCGCGTTGCTCACCGTCGATGGACGCCGAGACCGCGGCCCCGTCGTCAACACCGTCGTGATGACGCACACAGTGCCCTCGTACGCGCCGGCCGGACGCCACCTCATCGCCGCGACATGCCTGCTGCCACGCGGCGGCGATCCGGCCGAAGAGCACGAAGTCCGCCGCCACCTGAGTGAGATCTGGGGTGCAGACACCAGCACATGGGAGTTGATACGGCGCGACGACATCGAAGACGCGCTCCCGGCCCAACCGGCACCCCTCGGAGCAGCGCGACCGCCGCGCTACGCCGAGCGCCTGTACGTCGCAGGGGACCATCGAGACACCGCGTCGATTCAAGGCGCCCTCGCGTCTGGCGAGCGTGCCGCGCGTGCGGTGCTGTCTGACGCGGGGTATTCGGGGAGCACCGCTGCGCTTCACGGCTGACGTGCGATGACGTCACAGCTCGCGGTCACGGCCGACGAGGCGTCAGCAGCGATCGGTAACCTCCGGTGACGGACACGCCGACGCCCAACGGCATACCCGCTCTGAAGAACTGCGTGCATGTCAGCAGGCCGAGCGTCAAGAGCGCCGCTCCGCCACCCAACGTCAGTGCTGTGCCTCCGGCGCTGGTGAGCTGCCACGGCAGGGGCGCCAGACCGAGCAGGAGGACACCCAGCGCGACGAGCCATACATCGAGCCGCCAGTAGAACGAGAAGCTCCACCAGAACGCCGAGGACGAGTCGGGAACACCGAATCGCCGCACCACGGCGAGGAACCAGAGCTTCTTGAACAGCGATCCCACAACCGCTCCGGTCATCAGCGCGGCAAGGCCTCCGTAGACGCCGATGAGGAACACGGCATCCGATTCCGCGTCGAGGATCATCGCGTCCTGCCTCGCATCCGCGTGCCGGACCAGCAGAGAGAGCACCCAGGGCATCGCGATCAGCCACGCGACGAACGGCGGGAGGATCCACGCAGCGTGGACGACGACAGGGAGCGGTCGGAAGACGGCGACATTGGTGACCTCGTTCTTGATCATCGTCCCGCGACGAAGGAGCTCGCCCAGGAACGTGAGGATTCCTCCGATGAAGAATGCGATGAACGGCGGAGCAGGATCTCGACGACAGTGGGGTACTCGTCCACGAAAGGCAGATTCATGCGTCCGGGCTCATCGATCGCGTAGGGGATGCTGTAGACGGCCGCCATGACGAGGCCGAGCGCGATCGAGAGCACCCCGGCGCAGAGAAGCACCCACCACCAGCGACGCGGGATCAGCTCGACCGACTCCGCATCCATCGGGGAGGCGATCCCCCCGGAGGACTTCCTCGCGGATGCCTTCTTCTTCGTCCCGTTCTTCGCAGCCATGATGACTCCCCCTCCGGCTGCTCAGTCTGTCACTCCCACGTGCGACGACGACGACGGGACGATCGAGCTGTGCGGCAGCCCGACCAGCTCCGGGGGCGATCCCTCGCGCGTCACACGCGCACCCCGTCACGGATGCCGGCGAGCAGCTTCTCTCCGATGCCCGGCACGGCGAGCAGATCATCGACCGAGGCGAACCGCCCGTTCTCCTCTCGCCACGCGATGATGCGCTCCGCCAGCGCAGGACCGATACGCGGCAGAGTCTCGAGCGCTGCCTGATCAGCCGTGTTGAGATCGACTCGGTCATCGCCAGGCGTGGATCCTCCTGTGTCTGCAGCAGCTGCTCCGACCACCGGCACGATGATCTGCTCGCCGTCCGAGAGCACGCGGGCGAGATTGATCGCGGCAAGGTCGGCGTCTTCGGTCGTTCCCCCGGCAGCAGCCACCGCGTCGACCAACCGCGCATCGAGGTCGAGGACGTAGAGCCCAGGATTCGCGACGGCTCCGAGCACATGGACGTACAGCTCGCCCGATGAGCCTGCGGTCCTCTCACCTCCGCTCGACAGCGGCACGGACTCCGTGGGTGCGGCCTGGCCCCGCATCAACCCGAGCCCGACTGCGGCCGAGAGCACGACGAGCGCAAGCACGATCGCTGCGCCGACGCCCAGCCTCAGCCGTCGCGGGGGTGTCGACGCAGACGGGGACTCGGGCATCCGACAACGCTAAGGGGCCCGCAGAGGGAGGAAAGACGTCCGGCCGCCCATCGGGGAGAACCCCCGCGGGCGGCCGGATGTGCAGAGCGGATGAGTCGGCGGTGATGAACCGCGGGATCAGCCCTTGACGACGATGCTGACGATCTTCGGAGCGCGCACGACGACCTTGATGATCTCGCGGTCGCCGATCGAACGGATGACCCGCTCATCGGCGCGAGCCAGTGCTTCGAGCTCGGCCTCGCCGATGCGCGCCGGCACCTCGAGCTGGGCGCGGACCTTGCCGCCCACCTGCACGACAGCGGTCACCGTGTCTTCGACAAGGAGAGCCGGGTCGGCGGACCGCCACGTGACGAGACCGACGGAGGGCTCGTGACCGAGGATCTCCCAGATCTCCTCCGCGGTGTGCGGGGCGATCAGGTCGAGCATCACCGCGACCGTCTCGGCGGCTTCGCGGACAGCCGGATCAGCCGCACCTGCAGCGCCGTCGATGGTCTTGCGGGTGATGTTGACCAGCTCCATCAGACGCGCGACGAGGACGTTGAACTTCGTCTGCTCGACGAGGGCCGGAGCATCGGCGAGCAGCTTGTGCGTCGCACGGCGCAGCGCCGAGTCGCCTCCGGCGAACACCACGTCGACCGGGGACGACACCTCGCGGGCGATCCGCAGCGCACGCGCCAGGAACTTCTGGGCGCCCGTGGTCGAGACGTCTGCCCAGTCCTTGTCATCTTCGACCGGGCCGGCGAACGCGAGGCCGACACGCAGTGCATCGGCACCGTAGGCGTCGAGCTCCTCTTCGAAGAGCACCAGGTTGCCCTTGCTCTTCGACATCTTCGCGCCGTCGAGCAGGACCATGCCCTGGTTGATCAGGTTCGAGAAGGGCTCGGTGAAGTCGATCAGCCCCATGTCGAACAGCACCTTGGTGATGAAGCGCGCGTAGAGCAGGTGCAGAATGGCGTGCTCGACGCCGCCGATGTACGAGTCGACCGGCGACCAGCGGGCGGCCTGAGCCGGATCGAATGCCACGGTGTCGCTGTTCGGCGAGAGGAAGCGCAGGAAGTACCACGAGCTGTCGACGAACGTGTCCATCGTGTCGGGGTCGCGCAGCACGGGGTCGCCGCTGGCGGCGTCCACCGTGCGCACCCAGCTCTCGGCCGCGCCGAGAGGCGAGGATCCCTTGGGCTTCAGGTCGAGTCCCTCGACGCTGGGCAGCTTCACCGGCAGCTGGTCTTCAGGCACGGGGATGATCCGGCCGTCCTCGGCGTGCAGCATCGGGATCGGCGTTCCCCAGAAGCGCTGGCGAGAGATCAGCCAGTCGCGCAGCCGGTAGTTCTTCGCCGCACGCCCCGTTCCGGAGGCCTCGAGCTGCTCGATCGCGCGGGCGATCGCGTTGCGCTTCGACAGACCGTTGAGGGGGCCGGAGTTGATCATCCGTCCCTCGCCGGTCAGAGCGATGCCCGTGGTCGCGGGGTTCTGCTCGTCGAGTGCCGCGCCGGTGTCGATCGGCACGCCCTCCTCGTCGACCTCGATGACCGGCATTGCGCCGGTGATGGGAGCCGTCGTGTCGACGACGACCTTGACCGGCAGGTCGAAGGCACGCGCGAAGTCGAGGTCGCGCTGGTCGTGCGCAGGCACGGCCATCACTGCTCCGTGCCCGTAGTCGGCCAGCACGTAGTCGGCCGCCCAGACCGGCAGCTTCTCGCCGCTGACAGGGTTGATCGCGTACCGCTCGAGGAAGACGCCGGTCTTCGGGCGATCCGTCGCCTGACGGTCGACATCTGTGGTCTTCTGCACATCGGCCAGATACTTCTGGAAGCGCTCGCGCACCTCGACAGGAGCATCCGCCGCCAGCTCGGACGCCAGGTCGGAGTCGGGAGCGACCACGAAGAAGGTCGCGCCGTGCAGGGTGTCAGGCCGCGTCGAGAACACCGTGACCGGCTCCTCGCGTCCCTCGATACGGAAATCGACGTCGGCGCCGATCGAGCGGCCGATCCAGTTGCGCTGCATCTGCAGCACCTTGTGCGGCCAGAAGCCCTCGAGCTGGTTCAGGTCGTCGAGCAGACGGTCGGCGTAGTCCGTGATCTTGAAGTACCACTGCGTCAGCTTCTTCTTCACGACCTCGGCGCCGCAGCGGTCGCAGCGCCCGTCGACGACCTGCTCGTTCGCGAGCACCGTCTGGTCGTTCGGGCACCAGTTGACGGCGCTCTTCTTGCGATAGGCCAGGCCACGCTCGTGCAGCTTCAGGAACAGCCACTGGTTCCAGCGGTAGTACTCGGGGTCAGAGGTGTGCAGCACGCGCGACCAGTCGAACGAGACGCCGTAGTTCTGGAACGCCTGCTTCTGCTGGGCGATGTTCTGGTACGTCCACTCGCGCGGGTCGGCTCCCTGGCGGATCGCCGCGTTCTCGGCCGGCAGACCGAAGGAGTCCCAGCCGATCGGGTTGAGCACGTTGTGCCCGCGGTGGCGCCAGAACCGGGCCACGATGTCGGAGTAGAGGTAGTTCTCGGCGTGACCCATGTGCAGGTCGCCCGAGGGGTACGGGAACATCGCCAGCACGTAGCGGCGGGGCCGCTTGTCGTCATCGCCGCCGGTGAGGAACGTCTCGTTCTCCGCCCAGTACTTCTGCCACTTGGCCTGGATAGCGTGCGCCGAGGAGGTCTCCTCGTCGACGGGAGAGGTGGACAGGTTCTCAGACAACGAACGCACGACCAATCTGAAGGGAAAAGGGGATCAGTTCAGGATATCGGAAGCCCAGGCCGCAGGCATTTCCGCTCCCAGCGCCGAGAGGGGTGCGCGCGCCTTCGTCGCGACCTCTGCGACCTCGGATGCGGCGACCGATCGCCACGTGATCCCGCCGCCCGCACCGACGACCGCCTCTGCACCGTCAAGGACGATGCTGCGGATGACCATCGCGAGATCGAGTGCCCCGTCATCGCCGATATACCCGAAGCATCCGGCATACACACCCCGCGGCGCGCCCTCCAGGTCGTGCAGACGCGTCATCGCCGAGAGCTTCGGCGCGCCTGTCATGCTGCCGGCAGGAAAGGATGCCTCGAGGAGGGCACTCGCCGTCGTGCCTGCGGCCGCGGTGCCGCTGACAGTGCTGACGAGCTGATGCACCGCCGGATAGGTCTCGACCGCCCACAGCGCGTCGACACGGATCGACCCCGGTTCGCAGACCCTCGACAGGTCGTTGCGCATCAGATCGACGATCATGACGTTCTCGGCGCGCTCCTTCGCATCGACGGCGAGCTCGGACGCGAGTGCGGCGTCGTGCGCGTCATCGCGGCCACGGGGTCGCGTCCCCTTGATCGGACGCGTGCGGATGACTCCGTCTTCCGCATGGAGGAACTGCTCTGGGCTGGCACTGAGCAGCGAGCGACCGCCGATGCGGATGAAACCGCCGTGATGCGCCGGGGTGGCCGCGCGGAGTCGTCGATAGACCGCGACGCCGTCGTGCACCCCGGGGACGGTGAAGCGCGTGGTCAGGCACAGCTGGTAGGCGATTCCCGCCCGGATCAGCTCGCGGCAGCGCTCGATGAGTGCGGCGTACTCGGTCGGAGTGTGCCGCGCCTCGACGTGCCTCGACGCGCCATCATGCAGGGCCGGTTCGCCGTCGAGTGCCGTCATCGCCGCGGCGTACGTCACGAAGACGCCCCACTCCTCGAGATCCGTCTCGGCCGCGGCCACCCAGACGTCACCGGTCGCATGGTCGAACGCGGCCAGCCGGGAGATCCGCAGCCAGGCCCCGCCCGGCACGTCGGCCGCCTCCGAGACGGGGGCTCCCGCTGCTCGGGCGCCGCTCTCGTAATCGCACCACCCGACCCACCCTCCCCGCAGCAGCGGGCCCGCGTCGGAAGCAGCAGTGCCGACGTCCAGTCGGACGTCCCCGGGGAATGACGACGCAAGGCCGGTTCCGATGAAGCTCCATCCTTCGGACGCATCGGCCCCGGCGTCGAGCCAGAACACGTCTGCGCACTCACGCTCGAGCGCGAGGAAGAGCGCTTCGGGCGCCACCCGGTCGCCGAGGACGCGGGCGCTCAGAGGTTCGGGCACGTTCTCAGCCTAGGCCGCGGCGAGTCCCGTATTCTCAAGGAGTGGACGAGTTCGTGCCGTGGCTGATCGACTTCATGCGGTCCATCGACCCGGTCGCCCGCACGCTCGTCGCGGGGCTCGCCGTGATGCTCGAGACCAGCGTTCTGATCGGTCTCGTCTTCCCCGGCGACACGGTCGTGCTCGTCGCATCCATCGGCATCACCAGCCTCCCTCAGGCCGTGGCGATGGTCGTCTCCGTCGTGCTCGGCGCGTTGATCGGCGAGAGCATCGGTTTCTGGCTGGGGCGATGGATCGGCCCCCACATCCGCGCCTCCTGGGTCGGTCGTCGGGTCGGTGAGGAGAACTGGGTGCGCGCCGAGCGGTACCTCGCGCGCCGCGGGGGCATCGCGATCTTCCTCTCGCGCTTCCTGCCCGTGCTGCATTCTCTCGTGCCCCTGACAGTGGGCATGAGTCACTATTCGTACCGCCGGTTCCTCGCGTGGACGGCGCCCGCCTGCCTGCTCTGGGCGACGGCCTACGTGAGCATCACGTCGCTCGCCGCCGGCAGCTTCGATGAGCTCGCCGACCGGGTGCACTACGCGGGGTACATCTTCGTCGGCATCATCGCGCTCTTCCTCATCGCTGTATTCGTCGGCAAGAAGGTGATCTCGCGCCTCGAGTCGCGTCACCTCGACATCTCCGACACGAAGGACTCGACCGACGTGAAAGACTGAAGCAATGGCTTCGTCACCTCCGGCGCCCCGGATCCACTGGTTCGCGCGCCTCGAACACCGCCTCCACGTGTGGCGCGAGGGACGAGCGCGCCGTCGCGGTCGTACCGCGACCATCCTCCCCTTCCCCGGTTACGGCGGGCCCGGGTGGGTACGAGTCGTCGGACGCGTGCTCATCGTCCCGCCCGCGCGGAGCACGAAAGACGGCGAGCCGGCGAGCGTCCGCGGCTGGCGGAGCTTCGTCGGCATCCCGGTGAGCTTCGCGAAGGTCGCCGTGCAGATCGGCGACTCGACGCACTACGTCGTCGCTGACCGAGGCGGGGTGATCGACTCGGTCGTGCACGCCGACCTCGAGCCCGGGTGGCAGACGTTCACGTTCTCCGTCGAGGGACAGGATCCGGTCGAGACGACCGCGTTCATCGTCGCCGAGTCGACGCACTTCGGCGTGGTCTCCGACGTCGACGACACCGTGATGGTGACGGCTCTCCCCCGTCCGTTCATCGCCGCCTGGAACTCGTTCGTCGTCGACGAGCACGCGCGCATCCCCGTCCCGGGTATGGCCGTGCTTCTCGATCAGGTGCTGCGCGAGTACCCGGGCGCCCCGATGGTCTACCTGTCGACCGGCGCCTGGAATGTGGCCCCCACGCTCCGGCGCTTCCTCGGGCGCCACCTCTTCCCTGCAGGCTCCATGCTCCTCACCGACTGGGGTCCCACGCACGACCGTTGGTTCCGCAGCGGCCGAGAGCACAAGCTCACCAACCTGCGTCGCCTGGCCACCGAGTTCCCGCACGTGAAGTGGCTGCTGATCGGCGACGACGGCCAGCACGACGAGTCCATCTATTCGGAGTTCATGGACGAGCACCCCGATTCGATCGCCGGCGTCGCCATCCGTCGACTGCTGCCGGCCGAGGCGGTTCTCGCGGGTGGACGCGCCGGTCACGAGCAGCATGCCGAAGGCGTCGCCCCGTGGGTCAGCGCCGAAGACGGCGCGGGACTCCGTGACCTGCTCGGCAAAGCCGGCATCCTCCGCTGACATGATCACGTCGCTTCCGCGGACCGACTGGCTGGAGCGTGAGCGAGCGCACCAGGCGAGAGCCGACGCGCTCACGGCAGAGCACAGGGAGCGGGCTGCCCGAGGCGAGAAGCACCCGGTGTGGGACTTCCTCTTCACCTATTACAGCTACAAGCCTGCGCAGCTGCGTCGGTGGCACCCGGGCGCCGGGATCGAGCTGGAGCAGGCCCCCGAGCGGCTGACGTGGCGCTGGTACTCCCCCGGCAGGACCGAAGACGGTGCGATCGCGGATGCCGCCGTGTTCGCGCGCGAGAAGGCGGACCTCGCCGATCTGGTAGAGCGGATGCTGCGCCGCACCGCCTCGCGCCCCGGTCAGTTCGGATGCTTCGGGCTGCACGAGTGGGCGATGGTCTACCGTGCCGACGAACACAGGCATCCGGTGCCCTTGCGTCTCGGACAGGCGGGCACCGATCTCGTCGTCGAGAGTCACGACCTCAGGTGCACGCATTTCGATGCCTTTCGGTTCTTCACGCCCGAAGCGGTGCCGCGCAACCGCACAGAGCTGACCCGCGACGACCAGCCTCTGTTCGAGCAGCCGGGTTGTCTGCACGCCGGCATGGACCTGTACAAATGGGCGGTCAAGCTCGGCCCTCTGGTGCCGGGCGATCTGCTGCTCGATGCGTTCGAGCTCGCGAGGGACATCCGCCTTCTCGACATGCAGGCCGCTCCCTATGATCTGGCACCGTGGGGCATCGTGCCCGTGCCGATCGAGACCGCCGAGGGCAAAGCGGACTACGTGCGTCAGCAGCGCGTCTTCGCCGAGCGAGGCACGCGTCTTCGCAGCGAACTCCTGCACGCGTGGCTCGGCTCGGGTGAGCCCGCCGCAGTCGCGAGCTGACGCGTCAGCCCACCGGCTCGCACTCCGGGCACAGCGCCCAGTCCGTCGTCGCCGACATCGACTGCAGGCGCAGCGACATCACCCGTGTCGCCGCCTCGGCGAGGCGATCGGCGGGGAGCGAGCCTGCATCGACCGCCGCAGTGAGCCCCTGCACGATCTGGCCGGCGGTGTCGGGCGTGGAGCCCGCGATCATGAGCACGAGATCGGTTCCGGCGACGACCGCCGACACCGCGTTGCGCACCGGGTCGGAGTACTCCGGAATCCCCGAGGACTGCAGCATTCCGAGGTCGTCTGTCACGATCACTCCGTCGAAGCCCAGCTCCTCCCGGGCGATCTCGTGCCAGCGCGCCGAGAGGGACGCAGGGGCCGGATCCACCGACGTGTAGGCAAGGTGACCGAACATGAGCAGTGAGGCACCGGCGTCCACACCGGCGACGAACGGCACCGCATCGGTCGCACGCCATTCGTCGAGGGTCTCACCGGTCGTCGGGATCGCCTGATGGGAGTCGCCCGGCGCCGCACCGTGACCGGGGAAGTGCTTCAGCGTGGAGGCGATGACCTGCTCCTGCGCCTCCGTGGCGGCCACGACCCGCTCTGCGGCAGTCTGAGGATCGGTTCCGAGTGCCCGACCGTAGATGAACGAGGTCGAATCGGCCGTGATGTCTGCGACCGTGCCGAAGTTCACGGTGATCCCGGCCTTCGCCACCAGCGCGGCCCGGGCGGAGAAGGCCGCCTCTGCGTCCGCGACCGGCTGCGACTTGAGACCGGTCGAGGCCGGGAACACATCGCTCCCGAGGCGCGACACGATCCCGCCCTCCTGATCGATCGCGACAAGCGGCGGCAGTGCAGGATCGACGGTGAGAGCGGCCGTGAGAGCTCGCAGCTCGTCATCCGTCGCGGGGACGTTCGCTCCCATCAGGATGAATCCGCCGATGCCCTGCTGCATATACGCGTGGAGGGCTGCGGCATCCGTCGTAGGAATGTGCCCCATCACGATGCTCGCCGCCTGTTCGGCCGTCGTCATCTCCGAGACGAGGGCCGCTGCGTGGTCATTCGTTCCCGAAGCGGAGACAGCCGACCGGACGTCGTCGACACGTACTGTGTCGTGCGTCGATGCGGACGCGGGTGCGGATGCCAGAGCCAGGCCGGCGATCACCGCCGCTCCGACCGCCCCGAAGCGACGCCGCCGCATGGCCTCAGGCGCTGAGGGCGTCGACGATGGGCACCGCGGTGTCGTCCGTGCCGTTTCCGAATCTGATGGTGCGGCCGAAGGTCGACGGGTTGCCGACGACCTCGGCGATCACGGCTGCCACATCGGCGCGGGCGACCTCTCCCTTGCCCTCGGGATCGAGGACGACGCGACCCGTGGGCTCGTCGAACGTGAGCGTGCCGGGGCCGAGGATCGTGCCGTCGAGGTCTGTCGATCGCAGGTGCTCGTCTGCCGCCCACTTCGCATCGGCGTAGGCGAAGAAGCCGTCGCTCTCGGGCACTCCGTGGTCGGCCTTGGAGCCGAGCCAGGAGACCATGACATAGCGCTTCACACCGGCAGCCTCGGCGGCATCCATGGTGCGGATCGCGGCGTCGCGGTCGACGGCGTAGGTGCGCTCAGGAGAGCCGCCACCGGCCCCCGCCGACCAGACCACGGCGTCGTGTCCGCGGATGATCTCCGCGAGCGCGTCGGTGTCGAGGGTCTCGACGTCCGCGACGAGCGCGTGCGCCCCCGTCGCCTCGACCTCTGAGACATGGTCGGGATTGCGGATGACCGAGGTCACCTCGTCGCCGCGGGCGACGAGGATCGGGGCGAGGAGGAGTGCGATGCGGCCGTGGCCGCCGAAGACGATGATTCGCGACATGTCTTCACCCTACGCGCCTGCGCCGACGTCGGCTCGGGCATGCGCTCAGCGCGGCCCCTGCGAGCTGTCGATGACGAACGCCTGAGGGTGCCCGGGAAGATACCGGACGACGACCGGCTCGCCGTAGGGCAGGTACGCGTCGCGATCAGGGTAGACCGCAGGAGTGAAGAAGTTGCTCTCGATCGTGTACTCGATGCCCGAAGATGTCGTGAAGGTGACCCAGTCGCCATCGATGGTCCCGGTCGTCGGCTGACCGTGCTCATGGATGTACGCACGCGTGATGGGGACGCCGGTGAGGCTCAGGATGCCGATCACGAGGTTCGCGACCATCACGAACGCGAGGATCCGGAACACGATCCGCAGGGCCGTGCCAACTGCCCACCCCCGCGCCGCGTTCTCACCGCGCAGCAGCCCCTCACGCTCGCGGAGGCGTCGGAGCGCGACGCCGGGCGCTGCACCGGGTGCGGACATCGCGAACAGTCCGAGGATCGAGAACCCGGCGATGAACACCATCGCGTATCCGTGCGAGGCCGGGAAGTTGATCAGCCAGATCAGAGTGTCGAGAACGCTCATCGTCCGGCCTCCTTCTCGACCGTCACGGCCACGGTGTGCGGATCCTCGCGTCGATAGAAGGCCCAGATCGGCGCGCCGACCTGGAATCGCGAGATCGCCTCGGGAAAGGCGAACACCGTCGTGTCGGCCTCCCAGGTCGCGGCGCCCTCCGGTGCCATGAGCACCTTGAGCGCCAGCTCGCTCTGCCCCTCGAGGCGGCGTCCGGTGGGGCGCACCTCGAGCACGGATGCCGGCACCTGCGTGCCACTCGTTCGCGCTCTCACCAGACGAGGGTCGATCAGACCCCGTTCGATCCGCCACTGCAGCATCGCGTCCCGCACCGCGGGGTCGGTGATGTCGGCGAGCTCGACCGTGTCCTGATCGCTGAGGCTGTATCGGACCGGGATCGGCTGCCCGACCTGCAGGGCCCCGATCTCGCTGTGATCGACGAGCATCCGCAGCTGCCCGACGAAGTCCTCGCCCACTCCTGGGGTGACTCGGATGAACAGGTCGTACTGGGGCACATCGTTCACCGTCAGACCGGTTCTCGAGATCTCGACGAGGCGGCCCACGCCGATCTGTGACTCGCCCCTCACCTTCCGGCGGCGACCGAAGCCCGACATCGTGCCTCCGAAGGTGAGGAGCAGTCCCCATGCGACCCCGATGAAGATCGGCCCTCCGAGGGTGTCCTCTCCCGAGAACGGGAGGATCGACTCCCGCTGGTTCACACCGAAGAGACCCTCTCCGGTCCAGATGACGAGCCAGGCCGACAGCAGCAGCCAGACGACCAGGAGCACGATGCGGATCATGCCCTCAGCGTAGCGACGGGGTGTCGCTCGATCACGCGCCCGGGAGACGGTCCCGTCCCGGCCGTTCTACGAGGTGCGCAGGGATTCCCTCGCCAGCGCGCGTTGCACGCCCTTCGCCGCCGAGCGCCCCGCCCGGTTCGCACCGATCGTGCTCGCCGATGGGCCGTAGCCGACGAGTTGGACCCGCGGATCCTGCACCGCTGTCGTGCCGCGGCCTCCACGGTCGAGTTGGATGCCGCCGGCCGCACTGCGCAGATGCAGCGGGGCGAGGTGCGCGATGGCGGGTCGGAATCCTGTCGCCCACAGGATCACGTCGACGCGCTCGAACGAGCCGTCGGCCCAGCGGACGCCGTCCGGTTCGATGCGAGCGAACATCGGACGGCGTGCGGCGTACGCCCCGAGACGCTCGGCCTCGCGCTCCTGCGGTCGCAGCATGAGTCCGGTCACGCTCACGACGCTCTGCGGAGGCAGCCCCTGTGCGACTCGCTGTTCGACGAGAGCGACCGCCGCTGCCCCGGCCTCGGGAGTGAATTCATCGTCGCGCCACACCGGCTCGCGACGCGTGACCCAGAGCGTGTCGGTGAGGGGTGCGAGGGCTCCGAGGAACTGGACGGCCGACGCACCTCCGCCCACGACCAGGACCCGCTTGCCCACGAAGTGCTCCGGTCCCGGATAGTCGACCGTGTGCAGCTGCTCGCCGAGGAACGTCTCCATGCCCGGGTAGTGCGGCAGGAACGGATGCGTCCAGGTGCCGGTGGCGTTGACGAGGGTGCGAGTGCGCCACTGCCGGTCGCCGGCATGGACCACAAGGAACCCGTCGTCGTCGATCACCCGGTCGACGCGGACAGGTCGGACCACCGGCAGACCGTGAGCATGCTCGTAGGCGGCGAAGTATGCCGGGACGGCGACGTTGGCGCGTTGTCCGTCACGCGGAGGAGGTGACTCCCCCGGCAGCTCGGCCACTCCATGCACGTCGCGCATCGTCAACGCATCCCACCGGTGCCGCCACGCGCCCCCTGGCTCGGAATCCGAGTCGAGCACGACATGGGAGATGCCCAGACGGGTCAAATGGAAGGAGGCCGACAGACCGGCCTGACCGGCGCCGATCACGACGCTGTCCAGGATGCTCACGGTGGTGACAACACCCGCGATCGCGCCGTTGTTCCGCAGGCCTCAGAGTGCGATCTGGTAGTGGGTGTACCCCGTGTGCGTCGCCACGCTGTCGTAGAGCGCGCGAGCCGTCATGTTGGTCTCCTGAGTAAGCCAGTAGACCTTCTCGCATCCGTGCTCCGCGGCCCAGCCCCGCACGTGCGCGATCAGCAGCCGCCCCGTTCCGGAGCCTCGCGATGCCGTATCGACATAGAGATCCTCGAGGTAACAGTACGCAGACCTGCTCCACGTCGCCGGGTGGGTGAGCCAGTGCACGATGCCGATAGCGCGTCCGGCATCGTCGCGGGCGACGGCGCCGTGCAGCTCCCCATCCTCGACGAGCCGCCGGAACGTGTCAGCCGTGATCTCATCCGAGAGCTGGGTGCCGTAGAACGTCAGATATCCGCGCCACAGACCCGACCATTCGTCGAAGTCCCCCTGTGTGATCGCGTTGATCGTCGTCATGCCGTCGAGCCTAACGCGACGCGCCCGGGAGGCCCTCGTCGATTGGTGTTGCGCGCGATCCGTGTAGTACTCTGTTCAAGTTGCTTCGAGCACTGAGGAAGCAGTTCTGGGCCTGTGGCGCAGCTGGTAGCGCACCTGCATGGCATGCAGGGGGTCGGGGGTTCGAGTCCCCCCAGGTCCACATACAGAAGGCCCCGCGAGAAATCGCGGGGCCTTCTTTTCGTCTGCCCCTGCTCAGCGTCGGTGGAGGCTCGGCGAACGCGTGTCATAGACGGGTCATCACGCGGCGGAGCGCCAGGGACTTGCCATCGTCTGCTGCTCCGGATAGAAAGGCCAGGCCGTCCTCGTCAGTGAGACGGTCTTCGACGAGGTGGAGGACGCACGTGCTGGGACTGTTCCGACGACAGGGGATCATGTCGTCCCCGCCATCAGACGGCCCGCGGCCGATCGCAGAACCCGGCCTCTGGTCACGCGGTGTCGGACTCGCCGCCACCCGAAGCCTGCAGACGCTGTCGGTGCTCGCCCTGGTCGCCGTCGGCGTCCTGGTGATCACTCAGCTCTCGCTGGTGTTCATCCCGGTGACGATCGCGCTCATCCTCGCCTCGGCCATCCACCCGCTCGTCGCTCTCATGCGCCGTCGCGGGGTGCCGTCGATCCTGGCGACGTGGATCGCACTGATCGGGATCCTCGCGATTCTCGGCGGGATCGTCTGGGTGATCGTCCTGACGGTCCGCTCGCAGTGGGACGACCTCATCGACTCGGCCACCGACGGCATCACCCAGGTGACGGCCTGGCTCGACACCCTGCCGTTCAACCTCGCGTCGTTCGACCTCGATGAGGTGTGGGCCGGCGTCGGAGACTTCCTGACGAGCGCATCGTTCGGACGCGGAGCGCTGGCCGGCGTCTCAGCCACCGCGAGCTTCTTCACCGGCCTCGCGCTGATGATCGTCGTGCTGTTCTTCTTCCTCAAGGACGGACCGCGCATCTGGGAGTTCCTGCTGCGTCCCTTCACCGGAGCCAGCTACGACCGCGCCCGCCGCATCGGCGACAAGACGGTCGATGTGTTCGGGGGCTACATCCGCGGGACCTCGATCGTCGCTGCGGCCGACGCGCTCGGCATCGGCATCGGCCTGGCGATCCTCCAGATCCCGCTCGCCCTGCCCCTCGCCGTGATCGTCTTCCTCACGGCGTTCATCCCGCTCGTCGGCGCGACCGCGGCAGGGATCCTCGCGGCACTCGTGGCACTCGTCACACACGGACCGGTGGCTGCCCTCATCGTGGTCGGCATCGTCGTGCTCGTGAACCAGCTCGAGGGCAACTTCCTGCAACCGGTCGTGATGGCTCGCTCACTCAAGCTGCATGCCCTCGTGATCCTGCTCGCTCTGACCACCGGGACGATCCTGGGTGGGATCGTGGGAGCGGTCCTCTCGGTGCCCATCGCCGCCGTCGCCTGGGGCATCATCACCGTGTGGGACGGACCGCACACGCCCGCGAAGCCGTTCCGCAAGAAGCGCCCCGAGACGGTCTGAGTCCGCCTGTGAAGGTCGGCAACGGCGCCCGGTACTCCCCCGGGACTGCATCCGTCAACCCGCTCCCTCTCAGACGATGAGCCGCCCTACCGTGGCCCTCACATCCCACGAGAGGAGTCGATGATGACGAACAATCCGATACCCCCGCTCGTCCCGCGGCCGGACGATGACGGAGAGATCGACGGTGTCCCCCACCGCGAAGTCGATGGGGAGCCCGTGCTCGACACGGACGCCGATGCCGACCAGGTCGACGGTGCTGCCGCCGACCGCCTGGCCGCAGAAAGACCGCTCGGCGAGGACTCCTGAGTCCCCTTGGCGCAGAAGTGCGCGGCAGGTCCCTCCCCGGGTCCTGCCGCGCACTCTGTTCAGTTCGAGAGAAGGGGTGGCAGGTGCGGGATCGCGATGGGCCTCGTCGCCCGACTCGAATCCTGCACACGAGTGACCTCTTCGAGGACTTCGGTGGCGGTGGCGTATCGCACTGCCAGAGGAAGATCACGAAGCCACACGACCTCGACCTCGGTGTCGGCGTATTCGTACACACTCGCCACCACGTGCCGCGGATCGTGCGACTCGTACCGTCGGTCGTTGATCACCCATTCCGATGGCGTGACACGATGCAATACGTATCTAGGATCTGGATCTCCGGACATGTGATTCCCTCCACGACTTTCTCCCCCACTGCACATCATCCACGGTGCCGCCCCAGGCCCACAGGGGCTTGACAGCTGCGAGAGAGACTGCAGGGAAGGGGATCAGCCGCGAGGGCGGATCGTCAGGTCGGTGAGAGCGGCGTCGTCCGGGAGGTCGAGTGCGGTGAGGATCGTCGTCGCGACCGAGTCAGCCGTGATGAAGCGCTCCGGATCGTAGTCGCGCCCCTCCTGCTGGTGCACGCGCTCCTGCATGGGCGTCGCTGTGCGACCGGGATAGATCGAGGTGACCCGCACCCCGTGCTCGGCCTCCTCGGCCCGCAGGGAGTCGGCGAGAGCCTTGAGCCCGTGCTTCGACGCGGCGTACGCCGACCAGCCTGCGTGCGCGTGAAGCCCCGCGCCGGAGTTGACGAACACCACTCGAGCACCGGAGACACGCAGCAGCGGCAGCAGCAGGCGTGTCAGCTCTGCGGGCCCCACGAGGTTCACGGCGAGCTGACGCTCCCACAGGTTCGCCGCCAGGTCGGCCACCGGCCCGAGGTCGACGACGCCCGCTGCATGGATCAGCGAGTCGATTCGTTCGGGAAGCGCCTGCTTCGACAGCGCCCATGACAGTCTTCCGGGCTGTGCCAGGTCACCGACGATCGCCGATGCGCCCGGAAGCGCCGCGGTGATCTCCTTGGCGCGCCCCGCATCACGGGCCAGCACGACGACCTGATCGCCCCGATCGAGCAGTCGGCGCGCGACGACGGAGCCGATGCCGGAACCGGCACCGGTGATCAGGTGGACGCTCATGTCAGTCGCGGTCTGCTGCAGCGGAGTCTGCGAGCTCGAACGGCACCACAGGGCAGTCCTTCCACAGGCGCTCGAGGCCGTAGTAGACCCGCTCCTCCTGGTGGAAGACGTGCACGATCAGGTCGCCGAAGTCGAGGAGCACCCAGCGGGCCTCCGCACGACCCTCACGGCGGACCCGCTTGTGGCCGGCTTCGATGAGCTTGTCCTCGATCTCATCGGCGATGGCGGCGACGTTCCGCTCGCTGTTTCCGGTGACGAGCAGGAAGATGTCGACGAGCGGAAGAGGCTCCGACACGTTGAGGGCGACGAGATCTTCACCGCCCTTCGAGACGGCGGCGTCGGCCGCGAGCTGGAGCATCTCTTCGGCGGTTTCAGGTGACTGCATTAGAACACATTCGAGTTGAAGGCGACGATCAGGGAAACGCCCAGCGCGAGCGCAAGACCACCCGCCACGATCGCGAGGATGAGCATGAGTTTGTTGCCCTTTTCGGGGGCGGGTGGGCGGATGACCTCACCGGCGGGCTTGATGGTGCTGACGGCCGCACTGGCGGCGATCGGCGTGGGCGACGATGCCGGAGGCAGCTCGCCGTCGATCAGCACGGCGTCCACATCCTTGCCGTCTGTGGTGCCGTGCGCGTGACCCTGCGAACCGAGGCCCTTGGGCAGTTCGTACGAGCCGGTCACGAGGATCTCCCCCGTGGAGGCGACCGGGCCAGACAGCGACCCGTCTCCCGGGGAGGGGTTGAAGATGAGCGTGTTCGGAGCCAGATGCTGCGATCCGGTCGAGTCACCGACGGTCAGAAGCTCGTCGAACGACGGTGAGAAGGGCTTGCGGGTCTCTGCGCCGTCGGTGAGCAGCTCCTGCCCGAAGGCGGAGTTCACCGTCGGGCGCTCCCCTTCGGCGATGTCGACGTCATCGGACTCGGCCACATCGGCCAGGACGTCGTCGTTCGCATCGGCCGGATCTGCGTCGATGCCGAGTTCGGCCACGGCCGCAGAGGTGTCGCCCGCTTCGGGAGCGGTCTGAGCGTCGTCATCCGTGGCCTCGACGGACGTCGAAGCACTGACGGGAGCGGGGAGGCCCTCGACAGCAGTGTCGTCATCGTCTTCGTCATCATCATCGGATGCAGAGGACGCGGGAGTCTCGGTCTTCGGCTCGGATGCGGGCTCGACGGGCTGCGTCTCTTCGGCCGCATTCTCGGGGGCCGATCCCTCAGGAGCATCGGACTCGTCGACAGGAACCGATCCCGTCGCGGCGCGCTCGCGCTCGCGAACCTGTCGACGTGTCAGCCCCACAGTCCCGTGGGAGGTCTCCCCCTCGGTGTCGCTCGCGCCTGACCGGGCCGGCGGGGTGGGCTCGACCGTGGTCGACTCGGGCGCCTCTGGCTTCGGCGGCACGGGTGGAGCCGCGACGGCAGCCGCAGCTGCAGCCTCCTCCACCGAGATGACCGGCGTGGAACCCGTCAGCCGGATCTCACGCAGCTGCTTTCGCGTCAGCGGACCGTGACCCTGCTGATCCGATGTACTCATGCCTTGCTCCGATACAGATGATGCTTCGCGATGTATTGAACGACTCCGTCGGGGACGAGGTACCAGACCGGCTCGTCGTCGCGGACCCGCACGCGGCAGGCCGTCGACGAGATGGACAGCGCCGGCACCTCCAGTTGGCTGACGTTGTCGCTGGGGAGGCCGTCAGTGCTCAGAACGTGTCCTGGACGCGAGACCGCGACGAAGTGGGCCAACTCCCACAGTTCATCATGGTCCCTCCAACTGAGAATTTGCGCCACGGCGTCGGCACCGGTGATGAAGAAGAGCTCTGCGTCGGGGCGCTTCTCCTTCAGGTCGCGAAGGGTGTCGATCGTATAGGTCGGCCCCTCACGGTCGATGTCCACCCTGCTCACCGTGAACTGCGGGTTGGATGCAGTGGCGATCACCGTCATCAGGTAGCGATGCTCGCTGGGGGTGACATCCGACTTCTGCCATGGGTGTCCGGTGGGGACGAAGACGACCTCGTCGAGATCGAAGGAGTGGGCGACCTCGCTCGCGGCGACCAGGTGGCCATGGTGGATGGGGTCGAAGGTGCCGCCCATCACACCGATGCGCGCAGGACGCGAGGTCGTGTCGTTCATACGGGCCTAGTGGCCGTGCCCTGCCTCGTGGCCGTCCTTGCCGTGCTTCGCCGCCCAGGCGTCGGCCTTGGCGGAGTGGCGGTTGGCGACGTTCTTGTACGACAGCGTGACCAGGCCGAGGAAGGCGAAGACGATGATGGCGATCACGCCGAAGATCAGCGTCTCGAGCTGCACATTGCCGTGGTGCTCGGTTTCGGCAGCGACCATCGCGATCTGTGCGACGAGGTTCATCCTGACTCCGTTTCGTGGCTGGCGGGCATGACTCACGAAGAGCCACAGCGCCCCCTAGTCTAGCCCTCAGCCGCGCGTCTGCCCTGCCCCACGCGCCAGCCATTTCGTGCTGGTCAGCTCGGAAAGCCCCATCGGTCCTCGCGCGTGCAGCTTCTGCGTCGAGATGCCGACCTCGGCGCCGAACCCGAACTCTCCCCCGTCAGTGAACCGAGTGGACGTGTTCACCATCACGACCGCCGAGTCGACCTCGGCCAGGAATCGCTCAGCGTTGCGCGAATCGGTGGTGATGATCGACTCCGTGTGCCCGGTGCTGTAGCGACGGATGTGGTCGAGCGCATCGTCGAGGGTGTCGACGACCTTGATCGCGATGTCGAGACTGAGGTACTCCGTCGCCCAGTCGTCTTCCGTCGCCGGGATCACGTTCGAGACGAGCCCCGCCACCATGTCGTCACCGTGGATCGCGACTCCCTCGCTCTGCAGTGCGCTCGCGACGAGCGGCACGAGCCGCGGTGCGGCTTGACGGAGCACGAGCACCGTCTCGACGGCGTTGCAGACACTGGGACGCTGCACTTTCGCGTTCACCACGATGTCCTGCGCCCAGTCGTCAGGAGCGCTCTCGTCGAGCACGATGTGCACATTGCCTGCGCCTGTCTCGATCACGGGGACGGTGGCCTCGGTCACGACGGTCTCGATCAGGCCCGCGCTGCCCCGGGGCACGAGCACGTCGATGAACCCGCGTCCGTGCATCAATGCCGTGGCGCCGTCTCGACCGAAGTCGTCGACCGTCTGCACCGCTTCCGGCGTGACGCCCGCAGCCTGCAGCGCGCCGCGCATGATCTCGACGAGCACGGTGTTCGACTCTCGTGCGGCGCTGCCACCGCGCAGGACCACGGAGTTGCCCGAGCGCAGCGCGAGCGCGGCGATGTCGACGGTGACGTTCGGACGCGCCTCGTAGATCGCGCCGACCACTCCGAAGGGCACCCGCACCTGCTCCAGCGCCACGCCGTTGGGCATCCGATGCCCTCCGACGACGCGACCGACGGGGTCGGGCAGGGCCGCGACCTGGCGGACTGCCGCGGCGAGAGCGGCGACGCGCTTCTCGTCGAGGCGCAGCCGGTCGATCAGCGATTCTCCGATGCCGTCGGACCGACCTCGCTCGATGTCTCGACCGTTGGCCGCGATGATCGCGGCAGCATTCTGCTCGAGAGCCACCGCGATGGCCTCGAGAGCCCGGGCCTTGTCATCGCTGGTCAGCCTGGCCGTGGCTCGGGACGCCTCTTTGGCGAGCTCCAGGCGCGTCTGGGGGGTCTGGTCGGTCATCCGCCCAGTCTAAGAGAGCGCGGGTTCGAACCAGGTCCCTATGTCGGCCCCGGAGAGGGCCTTGTCGACCAGGTCGGCACTCGTCACGAGCACGCCGATCCCGGACGCGGCAGCCAGGCGAGCGGCCGAGACCTTGGTCGCGGCTCCTCCGGTGCCGACGCTGTTGACGACGGTCGATCCGAACTCGAGTCCCGACAGATCGGCATCGGGGGCGACGACGTCGATGGGCTCGGCCGTCGGGTCGGACGGCGGCTTGGTGTAGAGCGACTCGATGTCGCTCAGCAGGACCAGAGCGTCGGCCTCGATCAGTTGCGCGACGAGCGCTCCGAGTCGGTCGTTGTCGCCGAAGCGGATCTCCTGCGTCGCGACCGTGTCGTTCTCGTTCACGATCGGCAGGATGCGCAGACCGAGAAGTCGCTCCATGGCCCGCCGAGCATTGCTGCGCGAGGTCGGGTTCTCGAGGTCGCCCGTCGTGAGCAGCACCTGCCCCGCGACGATGTCGAAGCGACGCAGAGACTCCTGATAGCGGTAGACCAGGATGTTCTGTCCGACCGCGGCCGCGGCCTGCTGCGTCGCCAGGTCGGTCGGGCGGGCGTCGAGACGCAGGAACGGAATGCCTGTGGCGATCGCTCCGGAGGAGACGAGGATCACCTCTGCTCCGCGCGCGTGCGCCGCGGCCAGCGCCTCGACCAGAACGGGGATCCGCCATGACGACTCACCGCTGATCGATGAGGACCCGACTTTGACGACGATCCTCGAGGCTGTGGCGAGATCCGCCCTCGTGCGAGCGGTCACTCCCCGTCCTCGCGGTAGGCCGCGAGCCGCTGAGCCTCGACCTCGGCGCGAGCCTCGGCCTTGGCATCCATGCGCTCGTAGTAGTTCTCACGACGCTCGGAGGTGGTGCGACGGGCGTTGGGCGCCAGGCGGGGATCGGTTCCGCGGGGCGCCGTCATGAGTTCGGCCGCAGACGTCATGGTCGGCTCCCAGTCGAAGACGATGCTCTCGCCTTCGCCGATGACGACGGTGGATCCCTGCACTGCACCGAGGCGGAAGAGCTCGTCTTCGACGCCCAGCTTCTCGAGGCGATCCGCGAGATAACCCACGGCCTCCTCGTTCTGGAAGTCGGTCTGCTGAACCCATCGGACGGGCTTCTCGCCCAGGATGCGATAGATGTTGCCGTAGCTGCCACCCTCGACTCGGATCTCGAAGCCCTTCTTGGGGCCGCGCGGGCGAAGGACGACGCGCTCACGCGGGACCTCGGTCGCGGCGAGCTCTGCGCGGTGTGCGTCGACGATATCGCCGAGCGCATAGGTCAACTGGCGCAGGCCCTCGTGCGAGACGGTGGAGATGTCGAAGACGCGGAATCCGCGAGCCTCGAGGTCCGGACGCACGAGATCGGCGAGGTCGCGGGCCTCCGGCACGTCGATCTTGTTCAGCGCGATGAGCTGGGGGCGCTCGAGCAGCGGAGTCTGTCCCTCGGGGACCTCGTACGCGGCCAGTTCGCCGAGGATGACGTCGAGGTCGGAGATCGGGTCACGACCGGGCTCCAGCGTCGCGCAGTCGAGCACATGCAGCAGTGCGGTGCAGCGTTCGACGTGGCGGAGGAACTCCAGTCCGAGACCACGCCCCTCGCTCGCTCCCTCGATGAGTCCGGGGACATCGGCGACGGTGTAGCGCGACTCCCCCGCCTGCACGACACCGAGGTTCGGGTGGAGCGTGGTGAACGGGTAGTCGGCGATCTTGGGGCGGGCCGCCGAGATCGCACCGATCAGGCTGGACTTGCCTGCAGAGGGATAGCCGACGAGAGCCACGTCTGCGACGGTCTTGAGCTCGAGGACGACATCGCCCTCGTCTCCCGGGGTGCCCAGAAGCGCGAATCCGGGCGCCTTGCGCTTCGGCGTCGCCAGTGCGGCGTTGCCGAGTCCGCCATGGCCGCCCTTCGCGACGACGAATCGCTCGCCGGGCTCGATCATGTCGATCAGAACCTCACCGGCGGCGTTCCTGACCACGGTGCCGACGGGAACGGGAAGCTCGAGGTCCTCACCCATGAACCCTGCACGGTGGTCGCCCATGCCGGGTCCGCCGTTGCCGGAGCTGCGGTGGGGCGAGTGGTGGTACGAGAGAAGCGTGCCCGTCTGGGTGTCGGCGATGAGAACGATGTCGCCGCCGTCACCGCCGTTGCCTCCATCGGGGCCGCCGAGCGGCTTGAACTTCTCGCGGTGCACCGAGACACAGCCGTTGCCGCCCTTGCCCGCACGCAGGTGAAGCGTCACGGTGTCGACGAAACTGACCATGTCTCTCTCCTCAATAAAGAACTCGGCCGGAACCGAGTGTTCGGCCGGCGATTCGGCCGGGAACACATGTCCCGCCGAAAACGCAAATTCGGGACGGGCCGAAGCCCGCCCCGAATCGCATGACTACTGTCGTGCTGTGATCACTCAGCAGCGGCGACGATGTTGACGACCTTGCGGCCGCCCTTCGCGCCGAACTGCACCGCACCGGCGGCCAGAGCGAACAGGGTGTCGTCGCCACCGCGGCCGACGTTCACGCCGGGGTGGAAGTGCGTGCCGCGCTGGCGGACGATGATCTCGCCGGCGAGAACCTGCTGTCCACCGAAGCGCTTGACGCCAAGTCGCTGAGCGTTGGAGTCACG
>Ga0308167_1001668_pt1 | contig 24087 bp, 32 predicted proteins | sample PhyCR1_2_FD_202138 | JGI IMG/M metagenome (GOLD analysis project Ga0308167, IMG submission 202138) | Phyllosphere microbial communities from UC Gill Tract Community Farm, Albany, California, United States - DLSLRC.R1 | ecosystem: Host-associated > Plants > Phyllosphere > Unclassified | place... | reverse complement strand
ATCTATATGATATCTATGTGATACCTATAAGATATCAATCGCAGTAAGATATCTATTATATATCTAAAAGATATCATTGTGATATCAGGAGGGTGAGTATGACAAAAAAAACATTTGATTTGAATGCATTAGGAAAGAGCGCCTTACTGCAAGAGCAGCGGGCAACAGAACATGAATCTAATGAGAGTAAAAAAAATAAGTTGATCAGAGGTATTCCAGCTAACCAGCTTGAGGCAATAGCTAACCTTCGTAAGCAAGGTGTGTACCGATTATCTGCGAATGACTTTTTCCTGGATGCCGTGACTGAAAAACTGGAAAGAATGAAAAAATGAGGCTTTGTGTGTTACTTCACGGCCAAATGAAATACTGGATTTATATAACAAATTAGTAACATTATAAGTGCCCTGTTTCAGTCAGGAAAAGATTCACTTTCAGGGGTTCCGGGCGAAATTCACCGCGAGTGCAGATCTCGCGGTGCGCGTAAGATCCCTTATGTTAAATTTGGCCTGTTTTCACGAAATTTTGTGGTTTTCCCTGGCGTAGTGAAAGAGTGAAAACTGCGCTAGACTGTTCTCGTCAGCATCGCGTGATTAGAGCTGGCTGAAACGCGCTTAAAACTTATCCATCAACTGTCGAGGCAACGTTACGTTGCCTCCGGCAGCGTGGCGTTAGCCTTGTTTTTTGAGGTCTACGCTATGAAAAATACCAAAATTCAATCAATTCAGGTTGGCGAAGCAACTATCCATATTGGTGATATTTTCAGTACGTGCTGGGGATATGAACAAACCAACGTGGAGTTTTACGAGGTTGTTTCTCTGCATGGTACTAAAACCGTAGGACTCCGCGAAATTGCTCGTCAAGTCGTGGAAGAAACGAGCTGGTGCAGTGCAGATGTTCGTCCTGTTCCTGGTAAGTTTATTGATGAAGAAGTCCATAAACGCCGGGTGAGCGTGCGCGGCTCAGGGTCATACAGCGTTGCTGTAAGATTCAGTGATGCCACTCATGCGTATAGAACGCCGCCTGAAAAATCCCATCATTGCTCGTGGGGCTATTAATTCGTTGTGTAAGGACGCAAAATTTTGCGTCCTTTTTCTTGATTTGGTAATCTGTGTCTGCCAGAACCGTGCGCTATGACTGGCTGAAACGTGCAACTAAACCTATCTATCAACTGTTGAAGCAACGTTACGTTGCCTCGGCAGCGTAACGTAACTTCATGATATGGAGTTATAGTTATGAGTACACTAAACACTATGCCATCCCTTTTAAATATGGTTACGTGTAAATCGCCTTTTGAAGTCCCTTTTTCAGCACACTGCTATCAGGGGGTAACTTCGCTGGAAGATTTCACGTATTTTCTTGGGGATGTAGGAGATAGTCTCCATGAGTTGAATGTGCGAGAGCATGACAGATACGGCCGTCTTATTCGTGCCTACTATCATAATCACGCTATCATTCATGCTTTAATTGATATCAGAGCGGGTATTGTTAAAACTATATCGTACTCTGTACAGATAGAGAAAATAGATACTCTCAGAGCGGAATTTTTCATCTATCAAATTCGTCAACATTTTGATCGTTTCTGATTAATTAGTTGAACTGAAAGGGAAAGCATCAGCTTTCCCTTTTTTCTACTTAAGGGTATCGATTAACTCCCTGTTTTTAATAGTTTTTTCTTTGATTTCGTTCCTCACCTTAGCATACCTGCGAAGTACAATTTTTCGCTGTCGGTAAAAATCCTTTTTGCTTCTTAGCCCACATAAATATTGTATCCTTAACTGCCTGATGATGTTGTCTGTAAGCGTGATTATAGCTATAAACAGCATAACCGGCGGCGATATGATGACGTTCAGGGCAACGGTTTTATCATCGACTTTCAGTCCCTCAAAAATCTGTCGATAATGCTCTGCCCTGGCGGTTTCCTCTTTTTCTGCTAGGTAAAGCGAATTCATGCTGCTTTGTGCATTTCTCAGGATATCGATAACCTGCGGATAGATTTTCTTCGCCACGAAAGTTTTAATATAGTGCAGTTTATCCCGGTGTTTTTTTAGTACATGAGCAGTGAACAGAGATTCGAGCCAGATTATAGTTTTCTTTCCATCAGGGACGCTGTTTCGTTCCAGGACAATAGTGTGAAGAGCGTTATCAACTTCACCTAATAAAAAACGGTCATTGATTCTGATTTCAAGCGTCGTTCTTTTCACTTTCCACCCCCTTTCTTTTCTACGGCTGAAATTTTATCAACCGATGCAAGATTATTTCCTGTAATGCTGAACAGAGCTGAAAACATAAGAATATTGCTTTCCCTGTGAATACCTTCATGCTGGCGAAGCTGTTGCCGCAATACTCTTTGTTCTTCCCTATCGTGGCTACGGTAGAGCGCCAGTACCAGGCGGCATTCATCAGGTGAACCGTTTTCAAGGCACCAGTCAAAGATACCGTCCCAGCTTAAGTTCAGTAGCGGCCTGAAATTGTTCCGGTGACGGCGTTCCTTCATCCTCACCTGCCTCATTTTCTGCTGCCATTCGTTATAGCGTCTGGCTCCTTCTTCCGGGTTTTCACAACGCACCCCCTGAACTGGCCGCTTGTCAAAAGACAACTCATACAGCCCGATCTCTGGCACAAAATCGAAGTCCTCCGGCCTGGCAAGCCGGAACATACTCGTATTACCGGATTTTTTTGATTCTGGTGCGTTTTTCTTCACTATCCACCTCGTACTCGTCGTATGTGTACTCGTCGTATAAGACTGCCTCGAATGATGCTTTTTCTTCGTCACTCATGGCATCTGGATTAAACGAATATTCCGGTTCTGGTTGTTCGAATTCATCATATTGTGAGTCAATTTCCTGCTTTAATTGACGTGCTGGCATTGTGTAAAATTTCTCAACGGGAACCCAACAAGTGAATAACACCCGGCTCAGCTCGAACATTGTTTGCATGATACCTACACGTTCTTCTACAGCGAGAACGGTATTAACCGGAATATAATATTCTTCCTGCTGGCCGATCATGCGTCTACCCTTCCAGTTTTCGGCACCGTATCCGTCAGTGTCAACTTCCTCTAATTTTGTTAGGCTTTTCGCTGTTGTGCCGGAATTTTTAGCTATCCATTCGGCTGTTTCATCATTACAACGATAAACAAGCGTAAGGTTAGTATTGGTTTCAGCACCTTTTTTAATCGACTGTGCAATCAATGGTTTTTCATCAGGAATATTTAATAAGTCGTCTCGTTCCTGATAAGCAATGGACAGGCTGGCATTTGATGAAAGGATAGTTGCAAGACTGTCGGCCACCTCCGAGGATATAACGAATCTGGCTTCATCAATAACACTGAAAACATGGTTTTCAGGTTGCTCGCGGATAACAGCTGTAGACCATTCTCGTAACATTGATTTTAATATCTTACGAACTTCCTTGTCTTTTGTACTGCCTCTGATATAAACGATTGCGCCACTCTTTATCAGTTCGGTGACGTTAATTCCTTTTCCTTTATCAGGGGAAAGGTTGGGCAATTGAAGCAATTTATTCAGCTTTGTTCTTATCTTTCCTGCGTTCTTATACACCCACTCCTGTTTTTCTTCAGGAATGCGACTGTCGTTTCCTGATAAAAGTTTTTTCAAGTCTTTTAGCGATCTATCCCAATATGGGTAAATATAATACATGACCTCTTGCGCGTTCTCTTTATAGAAATCGGCGGTAGTATTATCTTCCTCAAGATTGAGTGCATTAAAGAATCTATCTAGTATTTCTCGTTGTGTCCCGTTTTCAAACGGAGCATAGTCACCAATGCCTTCCCCGTTCAAATCAATTTCGTGAAACTCACGACCCTCTGATTCGCAACGTTGCTTCATTATGGAGTAAATAAACTTATCTGGCTTTTGATCCCAGAACCAGACGCCCCAGCCTTTCATTATGGCCTGATCTATCAGAACCCCTTGGATCACACCTTTACCGGTTTGTGTCGCTCCGAGTATTTTTATATTGACTTTTGCTAAATAATCGTCAGTTTTGTAAATTGGGTTGTTATTTTCATCCATCCCAAAGAAAAATTCGCCCTTCCTGTAATAATCTGTCGGATTGAAATTTTTAGGCTGATATTTGCCCTGTTCGATACGAATATCGCTCATTGTGTCGGAAGTCTGCGAAACGCGAAACCGTCTGAACCATGCTGAAAGTTTAGGCCGTATAAGGCGTCGGTGGTAAATCTGAATTGCATACGGCAAAAGGAAAATAAATACGATTCCGCACCAGTCACCGAAAGTCAGGACAGGATCGCCAATTCGTTCATACAAAATATTCATGTATTCAGAGGCTTTATCAAAATCTTCACCAAAATACTTCCAGGCCACTATATAAACAAACAGACCAGCCACAGCCGTGCACAATAACCACGCTACCAACAGTTTTTTTCTGGCTGCTTCAATGATGAAGTGGAAGGCGCTTTTGTCTCCCGTTCTCTCGACGTGACCTGAAAAAGTGAACACGATCAGTATCGCCAGGACGAGCACCCACACGTAGGTCATCCACGGCCAGATGTTAACAAACAACCACTGAAGCAGGGTACTTTCAGTTCCCATATCACCCCCTAAAGCAAGATTTGAGTAGAGATTTCACCAAAGATTTTACCATAAATAAGAATTATTTGTTCAAATCTTGGGTAAAATCTTGGTTAAAACCGTTTTCCGCAATGCGAAGATCGGCTGCGCCGATATCGCAAAGCGAAAAACAACGTCAACGGCTAGCCAATGGATTTCTGAACGAAATCCAAAGGCTTAGGGGTTCCGCTCGCCGCTCCACCCCCTTTTTATTCCGGTCGGCTGGACGCCTCCCTGCATAAAAATTCCCCCGCGCGGCGTCAGCCGTCTTCGACGACTGACCACCCCTCTAAGGGTGCTGCGTCTCCACGCGCTTCCGTTTTTCAAACGTTGCGTGTAGACTTGCCCTTAGTGTCGTGTCGCCCCTCGCCGGGCGAAAAGGCGCGATCCGGCCTTGCGTCCTCCCGCGCTTTTCTGCGGCGTGGCGCTCACTCCACTTGCGGGGTGCTGCGGTTCCCCCAAGGGGGAAACCTTGCACCGCCCTAAGAGGGGTGGTCAGTCGTCTTCGCCTTCGGCTCGCGCCCTGACGCCGCGCGGAAGCGGCTGACTGAACGCGTTGCGCCTTTTCCGTTCCCTGAACGGTCACGGAAAAGACAGACCGGGAAAATAACCGTGGGCGGCTATTTTCCCTTACCCGTTCGCCGGGACGAACGGGTATCTGTTCAGTCTCTTAAAACCTTTACCCGCCCGCGTTGCGGGCTTATTAAAGGCGGTGTGTGCATGAATGGTAAGCAGCGGTTTATACAAAAACAAAATATTACGGTGGTTTTTTTAGCTAAGTTTGGCTTCTCTACAAGAAATATAATATGTACGTTGCTGAATGTCTCAACGACTTCACAGAAATACTTTTTCGATACTCTTATCTCTCAGGGGTTAGTGGAGGTTAAACGCATTCCAGCCGTTAAACACGATCTGCTGATTCTGACTCAGGACGGGTTACGGCTGGCAGAGATTGTCGATCCTGGTATGAAGGTAAAAGCAATCAGAAAATATTCTCTGCCGTATCTCATTCATACTTATTCTATTCAGTCTTTTATTGCCAGAAATATTGATCTTATTAAAGAGTGGCGTTCAGAAGCAGAAATGGCTGATATGCATTTTCACAGAAGACCTGACCTTCTGTATCACGCAGAAGATTTTACTGCTGCACTCGAAATTGAACTGAACCGAAAATCTGCCGATCGCGTTTATTATAATTACCAGCAGCATATACAGGACTGGCAGAAGGGACGATTTACGTTTGTCGATTATCGTCTTGCCGATGAAAACATGCTCAATTTCTACAAGGGGCTTCATGATAAAGAATCGTGGCCTTTATATAAGCTGGAAGGTGTTAAATTGCGTGCCGTCGATCAATATGACCCATCTGCGGCAAAACGCGCGGGGTTATTTAACTTTCGTATTAATCAGCCATATTCACTATGAGGTAGATTATGGATACCTATACCGAAAATAACAAAAAAGTTTACCCTTTCGGTGAGATTGAGTTTTTTGACCCAATAGAGGAAAACTCATGGGATCAGATTCATGACGGAATGCTCCCTATTATGAGTCTGTACCATGATCCCGATGTTACAGATGTTTTTATTAACCGTTATGATAATATCTGGAAACAGGTTAACGGTAAATATGAAAAAACGCTTTACACTTTTTCAAGTGAACATGCGTTAAAATCCTGGGTGAGTCAAATTGCTGTAGTCCTGAAACAACCGTATTCCACATCAGGAAATTATGTCTACGGTGATATCATTGAGCCTGTTCTGGATGCGCGGTTGCCAGATGGTTCGCGTTTAATGTGTACGGACTCGATAATATCCCCACAGGGAACTACCGTCAGTTTGCGAAAAGTGCCAAACCGGGTGCTTGATGAAAATGACTTTATTAATTCAGGTATGATGACGCCTGAAATGCTGGAATACCTGATTGATGTCATTAAAACGCATAAAACGTTTCTGGTTGCGGGTAATACAGGCTCTGGTAAAACATCGTTATTACGTTTTCTGGCTAAATTTATAGATGTGATGGAGCGGATTATCACTGCCGAAGATACGCAGGAATTACATATTCATAAGTATTTCCCGCTGGGAATAGCGCTGGAAGCTGCACACCGGAAAGATGTTAACGCCGATTTGCCCTCGCTGGTCAATCTGACCATGCGAGGCAACCCGGATCGCGTCTGGGTGGGGGAAATTCGAACCGCTGCGGCTATCGCTGCGTTCTACATGGTACTTTCCAGCGGTACAACCGGGAATGCCAGTACACTGCACTCAGTTACTGCTGCGGGCGCACTGCGCAAAATGGCGTGGCTCATGTCGAGCTATCTCAGTATGGATTTTAATATCGCTCAGAATCTGATCACGTCCGAGATAGACGTCATTGTTCAGTGCCGCCGGACGCCGCAATACGGGCGTCGCGTCACTGAAATTGTTGAAGTACGCGATGGTGTCCTGGTTCCGGTCTTCCTGTTTGACGAGAAAACACAGCAACACAAGCGGGTTTTGTTCGATTGATGGTCAGGAATAAGGATTTTGTGTTAGCATTCAATCGGGTGTCTGGATCTATCTGGTTCAGGCACGATGCAGGAACCAGAAAGACGAAGGCCCCATTAGTTATCCATTAACCAATGAGGCCCCGAATCATGTATCCAACAGTACTGATTCTGCCTCTTTTTTGCAGAGAGGTCAAAGTTTATGACGAAATATGCCCTTTACGGGCTGATCGCCGTGTGTATCACGGCATTATGTCTTTCGCTGGTTATGCGTGATCGCCTGTGTGGGATCAGCATTCGCCAGGGAAATACGGTGATACAGGCAACTCTGGCCTACGAAGCAAGGAAGTAGCCGCACGCGGGGGATGATTCCCCCGCGTTTTCGGTCTGCCGGGACATGAATAACAGGCACCCTCTGCTGAATACCGCCAGCCCTTCGGGGCTGGCTCCCTTCTGAAAATCAACGGCTCCACTTCCTGCGTCGGACTTGCCCAAATGCTGCGCATTTGCACCGCCCCTTCGGGGTAGCTTCGCTATCCTCATAAAAAAACAGCCTCTATCTTGACACTAATGCTCTTGTGCATCATGATGCACAAGAGCATTAACTTCGAGGATAGATTATGAACAAGGTATTGAGTGTTATTCAGAACGGAGCGGAAGTCGGGGAAATTTCAAAATATGATTATGATGAGTTAGTAAAAGAAGTAGATAGCAATAAACTTATACCTTTAATGCAAGTGACTAATATCGCCGACACTTTTATAAAATTTCTTTATTCTTTTGTTAAAGAAGCTCTTCTCATATTTGCACTATTCTTTATCTGGATTTTGGTTTCTTCCCCAGAGTCGTTTGCAGAGCTTCTATCTGTGCCGGAAAATGAGAGAGTTCTTTTTGCCACCACCTTAAGGGAGTTTTGCTTTTATGCTTGTTGCTTCTCAGCTATAACACACGGAATTCGATTTATTGTTTATCAAGATTCTTATTTAAAATCCCTGGGGTTTAAAAACGTTAGGAAACAGATTTTGAATAAAAAATTGGCGAAGATAGTTGAGAGCAATGTCACTTCTGATATCTATGTTGTGCCGGTAAATCGCAATGAGTAATGGTGAGAAGCTAAGGCGAATTTTATTCGAACATCGCTTAACCCAAGTGCAAGCTGCGAGAATAATTTGCAGTATTACCATGCGTCCATGTTCATTAAGGGCGGTTCGAGCCTGGTTAACTGACCCGGCTAAACCAAGTTCACGTCCTTGTCCTGATTGGGTGATAGAAGTGATGGAGCAAGCGGTAAAAGAGCTTTGATCAGTTTAGGGGTGATCGATCACCCTCTAAATAGTTAGTCTTGTATGCGCCTGTGATACTGTGTATGCATACAGTTAAATGTTGACCGTTCTATGCTCTATAGATAGAATGTGCCTATTTTCTGTACTTCTCTGGGGGGTTCACAGGCCGTGCGTACTGTTCAGCGAGATTTAACCATTGTGTCACTTTTTCGGGGTTGATTTCTCTTTCTGCTTTGATCGTAAAAGCAATCTCTGCGGGATCTAGCCCCAAGAGAATTGCTAGTAGAACGCACTCAGCAGGTTCTACCCGTCCTCTTTGTAGTTTCCAGTCGGTAAGGCGTTGTGCTGGAACGTTGAGATAGTCAGCTAGTTTAACGTAACTATTGAATATTGTTATATTTTTTGCGGTCATGATGTAATCAAAAAAAGATTTACGCATGATACTTGACCTTAGTTTTATTTCTAGTATATTTACTAGTGTGTATAATTTTTAAAGTATGTAGACAGAACCGTTATTTATATAGAAATAAAGGATGATTTGCTATGGCCGAGAGTGGAAATAGACTCAATCCCAACCTTATGAACGCGAAGGTTTTTTACAGCAGACGGACAAAGCTGGGGATTCCTACTGAAATCTTCCTGATCCTCGCCTTCCTGAACGTCTTCGCTGTCGTTCTCGCTATCATGTTCTATAGCGTTTTTTCTCTTATCTCACTGATATTGTTCGTTCTTATTTCTGTTGTTCCTATGAAGTTTGTGTTTGGGAACGATCCCGACGCTCATAAGGCATGGATATACGGCTGGCTGGCTCCGGCCAGACTGGAAAATGTTCACGTTGTTAAGCGTCGCGTCATGTTTGTTGATGTGCAGTGAATTTAGAATTTTTACCAATACGTCAAGGGGTTAGTGATGAAATTGAAAGCTGTTTACAACAGGGTTGTTTCCCTGCAAACGCTGTTCTGGATTGCGCTGGCGACGGGAAGTATTAATGCTGCCTGGGCTGCTGACGGTAACAGCCGTGTGCAGCTTCCGGGAGCAAACGATTCCTTCCTGCAAAAAGTCGTGAACTGGATGCAAAGTGTGCTCGATTTTGTCGGCGGTGCAGGGGCGTTGTTCTTCGCCTTTCTTAGCGGATTCGCGTGTATCGTCCTCTGGGGGCTGGCACCGAAGCAAAGTGAAGCTATCGGCAAATTGTTCCGTGCAGCCATTGCGGGGATCGCGGCATTCAACCTGGCGTTCTTCATCGCCTGGCTGCAAAAATGAGGTAACGCGCGATGGGGCAGAGCTATAACGAAAGTCTGAATCTCGCAGGTATCGAACCGCAAACCGGGCAGGTATACACCTATACGGGCGGCGTGTTCGGTGCGATAGAGCTTACAGGTGTTGACCCTACCGGACTTACGCCGTCTCAGGGAAGCCGTATATCGCTTCTCTTGCGGAATGTCGTTCAGCTACTGCCTCTTAGCGTGACGCTGACGCAATACTATATTCATAATGATGGCGTAAAAATCAGGCTGGCAGAGCGCGATAATCCGCGTAGTCAGTTACTGTCTTCCCGCCGCCAGTCATTCTGTAACAACGTCCGAAACCTCAACGCGTCCCGCATCTTCTGGACGGTTGAAGTCCACCCGGAAGAAAACCTGAACAGGCTGTTCTCTGCTGAATTTCTTAAAAATCTGTTCAACAGTATGTTTGATGATGAAGCGCGGCGTCGGCTGCGGCTAGCCTTTTCCGGCCGCGATGCGTTTATCGTTGAACGACAGGCATTTGAAAAACAGTGCGCCCTGCTGAAAGAGACGTTAAAAGACCTCGATTTACGGCTGTCCTTTATCTCTGACGACAACCGGCTCCTTGACGCCGGGGGGATATGGCGGCTGCAAAAGTTTCTCGCCACCTTTAACCATCACTGGTTATCCCCGCGCCGTAACGTTTCCGTCCCTTCTGAAATGTGGGACTGCCTGGCGCTTGATGGCGATCGTGTGGAGCCTGTTACCTGGCGCGGCGTGGATATGCTCAAAATACCCGGCGAGAAGCCAGTATATGTGCGGCTCGCCAGCGTCCTGAAAATTGGTGACGAAGCGGTGCCGGAATGCGCCTGGGCGTTGACCGAAGGGAGACCCGTTCTCCAGCGCGGTAAATATGTTTACTTTACCCGCTTCCGTCCGGCCACTGCGCTTAAAAAATCAATGATGATCTCCGGCAAGGAGAACGAACTGGTCAGGACGCAAATCAGCCTGCGCGATTTAATGACCGACAGCACCAGTAAAGAAATTCTGGACGAGAAGTTGCGCAGAAATTCGCACCTGACGAAGATGCGTGAAGAACTCGAAAATATTTCCTACTCGGATGAACGTATTGGCACCTGCCAGGTGGGGATCGCCGTCTATGATTCTGACCCCGATGCGTTGCTTGAAACCTGCTCTGATATCAACAGCAGCGTTTCCCGGACGATGCAAATCGTCTGGGAATCGGTAGCCCAGCTTGACGCCTATCAGGTTATGCAACCTGCTTTCCCGCGTAACACCTTCCGGGCGCTACAGCTTAACGCTTCGCAAATGGGCGCGGCCTCGCTGTTTTTCAAATCCCATCCGGGTATCCAGGACTGGGAACTGAACGGACGAACCGAAGAAGCCTTTTACGTTTTTGAGTCCGATGATGGCGTCCCCTTCTTCTATACGCCGATAGTGAAGGAAAAACTGCTGCTACTCGGTAACGGGGCCACGCGCGGCGGTAAAACCTTCACGAAAAACTGCATCGCAAGCCATTTCACAAAGTTTGGCGGTCTGTATAACTGCCTGGATATCGACCCCGGCTCAATTCCACTGGCTAACTTTTTTGGCGATGACGGTGCGGCATTCACTCTGGATGCTGACTTTCAGGCCGGGTTTAACCTGTTCAGCATGGCGCAGGACGCAAATGATCGCGTATTCCTGACTCACCTTCTCGATCAGGTTAAGGCGATGGCCGCCGAAAACGACAGCGAGCAGGATAAGATACTTACGCCGGATGAACTGGAAAATATCACTTCGTCGGCGCGTGATCTGCTGACTCAACAGTTTTCACCCCATGAAGGCCGCATGAGTACCATCACATTATCCACGCTGGTTTCCAAATGCGGCCAGAGCGTGAAGCGTAAGCTCGCTCAGTTCGTGGGTAATGGTATCTACAGTCGGCTGTTCGATAACAAGGTGGATGCTATTGGCGTACTCAACAAGCCCGTTGCGGTTTATAACCTTTCGGGCGTTAAGGACAACCACAACCTCGCCCGCCTGGTTCACCGCGAAATATTCTTCCGCGTTGTCCGGCTGTTCGAGTCGCCGGAATACCGCACCACACCGAAATTCTTTGAGATAGACGAGGCGCAATACACCCTTTCCGTGCCTCATGCGGCTGAATTTGCCACCCAGAAAGCCCGGACATGGTTCAAACACGGCGGCGGTATGGGCTTCTGGACGCAGAACCCGGAACACTATTCAGCGCTGCCAGAATGGACAACGCTCCGTTCCTCGGCCTCCGTCTTCATCTTCATGCCTGATAACGAAGCCACGGTGAAAGCGTTCCAGGACGCCTACGGATTCGAGCAGGAAGAAGTCGAAATCATCCGCAAGCTGAAAGTCAAACAGCAGGCTTATATCAAGATCCCCGATATGCAGATTGCCAAAGTCATTAACCTGCATGTTGAAGCTGAACAGTATGCTATCTGCACGTCGAAGTCTGATGAAGCCGCGCTAGCTGCCGATATCTGGCGCTCTGAATCTGATCCGGACGTTGCGGTGAGCAAAATTGTAGACGGCCTGGTGACGCATCTTCACAAGGATTTGACGCTCACGCCGTCCGAGACTGAAAAGGATAAAAAAGAGGGCTTTTATCTATGAAAAGACGACTGCTAGCCGCACTGGTGGCGGGTGTGATTGGCGCTGCATCTTTACCTGCTCTGGCAGAGATACCCGTTGCCGATCCACAGCAAATTTTGGGACAGGCGCAGCAGATGGTGCAAGACCTCAAGAACTACAAGGAGTACATGGAGCAGACGGTGCTCGATAACAATCAGCTACTGGAAGCCTATAAGCAGTACAACCAGATGCTGGAAGAATACAAGCAGGTGTTGCGCGAGGCCGAAGGGCTGAAAGATAAGCTGTCATCGATTGACTACAAAAATTTCATGGATGAAATCGGGCGTATCGCTGATCAGTATGACCCGTTATTCGGCGGTGGGAAGCTGGTCAAAAACACCGGAAATGAGCCGTGGGACAATGCCGTTCAGCGCAATCAGTTACTTAACGGCTACGGCATGACCGATGAAGAATACGTGGAGATGATCGCGCAAATCCCCTACAGCGGTGACGACCGGGAACGCGCGAGGCAGATGTTTGAATACCGCCAGCGCCGTGTAGTGGAAGGGATTTCGAAGGATGCCTTTGTCGGGACTTTGCAGAGCCAGTTGAAAGAACAAGGAAAAACACTTAAGGAGTTAAAAAACAGACGTTTGTCTATGGGTGATAACGATACTACATCATCTATTCAGTTTTTGGCGGAGCAGAATGAGCAGCTATTGCTCCAAATCCAAAGTTTACAGTTACAACAGGCCGAAGCGATGAAATATAACGGACGCTTTGACGATCATTTCTTTAATAAGCGGGCAGAAGAAGAAGCACGAAAAGCTCGTCAGTTACAGGAGGCATGGAAAAAATGAAAAAATACCTGATGGTAGCTCTTATGGTATTTGCTTCGTCCGCAATGGCTAAAATCGGCTATGTGGATGAACATCAGAAACAAGTTGATTTAAAAGTTGATGCTCTGAAAAAGAAATATGAGAAAGATTGCAAAGGGAAGCGTAACAACTTTATATGCAAATCTCAAGCGTGGGATAAAGCAGCTTTCGAGTATGAAGATGATCATAGAGGGGACGATAAATACAATCATGCTCATTACGATAACCTGACTAAAGATCAGGCCGCCGCAAAATTACATGAACTGATTAAATTGTATGATGTAGCCAGTAAGGATGATAGAAATCCCGAAATGTGGCCGGGAAAAATAAATCCGCTCATGATTAATGCTGAAATCAACTACATCATCAAAAAATACTGGCCGACACGGATTGATACCTGCGGGAAGATTTGTGCGGAGTTGTTGCTCAGACAAATAGGTAAGTGATGTAAATATCACTTTCTGACCGTCGTTATTTTCGGAGGCGTTATGCTTCACAGACTCTTTTTGTCCGTAATTAATAAAATTACGGTTGCCGCCGTGTTTTTGTCTGTCTCTTTTTATGCCAGTGCAGGTACAGGTTCGGCCATGCGCTCCCAATTCCATACGGGAGTTAATGATGTGGTCAATAAAATTCTGAACGGGGCAGACAGCGATATTCGTTCCTGGACAATGGCGGTGGCGCTGTTTCTGGCCGCGGTCACAGCGTTTGTCTACTTCTGGAAGTTTGTAGAAAACGGTAGCGCTGTTCTTGAACTGCTGACGCTCGCAGTGATGTTTATTTTTACGTTAACCCTGGTGGGAACGTACACCACTGTTGTTGATACGATATCCGGGGCATTTGCCGGAATAGCCAATGAAATGCAGCGGCTGGCGCTGGGTGACACGTCGCCGGACTTCTTCACCAGTTTCGTAGAGGACGTGGTGACGAAAGCGATATCTGCACCTAGCGTCGATATATCAAGTGGTATGAACATGATTGGTGTCGCGCTGATGTGGGAAGTCTGCTCTGCCGTTCTGGAAGTGGCGATTTATCTGGCTGACGTGTGGATCGACGTGGGGACAGCCGTCGCCAAAGTGACGGGCATACTGTTTATTCCCCTGCTGGTCTCTCCGGCCACCCGCGCCATCTTTGACGGCTGGTTTAAATTCTTTATTGGCTGGGGGCTGGCCGGAATAGTGCTTAAGGTGACGTCTATTGTCACAATGGTGATGATACGGGCATCCATTAATGCGGCCGGGCAGTTTAAGAAAGGGGGCGTAACAGAGGCTGTCCCGGATATTATTACCGGTAAAAATACTGTTGTGGGCGTATTACAGGTGACAGGGGATAACATCAACCTGCTAAAAGATATCTGCGCCTATTCGATAATTGCGGCCATCATGGTGTTCAGTTGCTTTATTTTTGCTTTCATGATTGGGGCGGGCGTCGGTTCAACCAGTCAGGGCTTAAATAACATGGCTGTCAAAATCGCCAAGAAAGCGGCGAAAGCATTAATTTAAGGTGGAACTATGCTGCTTGACAAAAAAGAAGTGGATAAGGTCAACCGAACGGCATTTAAAGATCGCGTTGGTGAGTTGAAAAAAGACAGGAATATTTTTTTCTGGGTGGCGGTTATTCTTGCTGTTACGACTGTTTATCAGTCCTGCTCCATGCATGAAGCAGTGGAGGCCAGTAAACGAACCAGTGAGGTTGTCTGGGTGAAACTGCTGCCTGATGGCTCCTATAAGGTGTCTCAGTTTACGCCGGATGACGAGCAGCCAATTTATACGCCAACGGTAAATTCCCTGCTGTCTAAATATATGCAAAAGCGCTACGGACAGCACAAGGAAACCATTGAACGGGATTATTCAGAAGCCTCAGTATTTATGTCGCCGTCTCTCTCCGGGCAGTTTGCGGACAAGAAAGGCTTCGATGTGGCGCAGAAGGTTGTCGATATTCAGGCTGACGCTAACGCCAAACGTACCGATATCGAAATTAAGGATATCGACCACTACGACGCGATAGAAGGGCAGTTTGATGATGGCAAAAAGCCCGTTATCCGAACGCTGATCACCTATAAGGAAATTACGCGTGACAGCCAGGGGAAAGAACTTTCATCCGTGCAGAAAATGATGCGCCTGCAATGGACGTTGTTACCCCGCAGTGAATTAAGCAAACAAAATCTGGACTGGATGAACATTAACCCGCTGGGTATCCAGATTATCGATGAACAACCCGTACAACAGTGAAGGGGATAATTATGTTAACGAAGAAAACGCTCGCAGTATTAAGCGCCCTGGCCGTTGTCACGGCGTCTTTCAGCGCCGCTGCGCAACAGTGCCGCGTGGTGAACTGGCGGCCAGGTATGATTATCAAGGTGCAGTCGTCGCTGTATCTGGGAACACGCATCGAGCTTCCTGAAGGCGCGATGATCCTTACCAAGGAGCCGTTCTCTTCCAATGCGCTCTGGCAAATCACAGGGGCTGCCAATCAGGTGATGATACAGCCCAGCAGTGATGAACCGGAAGGCTCGAAAACATTGGTGACAGTGTATATGACCAACGGGCAGACCCTCGACGTTGAAGGTGTCAGGGTTCCACAGAGTCAGAATCAGCAGTGCATCAAGTTACGTGGTAACGGTTTTCGTGCTGCTGATCGCCAGGCATTGAGTAGCGCATACAGCACGGGAATATCAGGCGCTGACGTGGCGCGGCTGCAAAGCGAACTGAACAACGCCCGGCTCAATAACGATACCGAGCGGAAGAATGCCGTACTCGAAGCCCTGCGTCGCTACCGCTATTTCATCTACACCCGCTACAACTGGCAAACCGGTAAAGGCTTTTCCGGGAAAAACGTCATTTCTGACGTGTACGACGATGGCCGCTTTACCTATATCCGCGTATCGCGCCCTAACCGTGGGCTGATGGCGGTACAGGCCGAAGTCGGGGGAAAAACGGCTATCGTGCCGACCAAATACGATGATGCGTATGGCATTTATCAGATGTCCGGTATCTATCCAAAATTCACCCTCACCCTCGATGGCGTGAAGCTGGATGTGACCCGCGCCGACAATGCCTCTAACGGGGAGTCCTGAAAATGGAAGAACGGCAAAAAAAGGTGGACGAAAAGCCCGCCACCTACAAGAAAAAATTGCAGTATTACGCCTTCGGCACCTTTGGCGTGATCCTGCTGATACTGTTCCTCAACATGATCTGGAGCATGGTCACGCGCAGCAGCGGTGAAAAACAGGCAACGGAACAGACGAGCGCTGCCAGCACCACCGCGCCCAACACCACGGAGAAATTCAGCGATCTGCTGAAAAACAGCGGGGCGCGGCCTTCCACCCAGCCGGGGGCAGGAAATGAAACGGCGGGAAACGCGGGCACGACAGGCAGCGGCGAGGCACGAAAACCCACGCACCCCTATAACCGGGACAATGAAACCCGCGCCGGAGGAAATCTGCGTGTTGACCCCAACTCCCCCGATGAAGTCCGCGCCCGGTTCAAGGCTGATGAAATAGGCCGCGCTCTGCGCGCCCGCTCAGATAAAACCAACTTTGACAGCAGCAAAAATGGTGGCGCTGGCGGCGGCAACGCTTACGCGCCCGTAGCAACGTTCAGAGCGCAGGATAACCGTTCCAACGCCCAGCGCATTAATGATATCGGGCAGCAGCAGAACGGCGTTCAGAGCCGCATTCAGATGATGGAATCAAAAGTTCGTGCCGACGAAGCCGCGCTGCCCGGCCGCATAGCAGAAGCGCAGCGCCTCGGTGAAAGCCGCCTTGCCGCCGCGCAGCGCGGACAGGCGGGCATTCCGGGGGGCATGGCTGGCGCGGGAACTGACAGCCAGGCGATGCCTTCCGGGGTGGTGGGCTATACGGCCAGCAACCCTTACGGTGCCAGCGTCGAGGGCATGAAAAAACTGCCCGTTGGGGCGATCCTGAATGCCATCACCACCATGACCGCCATATCAGACTATTCCGGCGGCTCGATGAAAGCCATGCTGACGCATGACATTTACGACGCCACCAACAGCTATGTGCTCGCCCCGAAAGGCAGCGAGTTCATCATCAAGGTGGTGAAAGCCTCACAGGTTAACGAAGTGCTGCAAAGCCGGATGGGGTTCAAGGTCACATGGCTGGTACTGCCGAACGGTGACCGCGTGGACTTCTCCAGCTCGTCCGGCCTTGACCGGATGGGTACGCCTGCCGTTGAGGGTGATGAAGTGGACAGACACCTTCTCGCGCAGTTTCTGGGCGTTGCGGCCTATGCCCTGGTGGGAACCAAGAGCAGCTATGAAGGAACTGGTGACAGCAATGAAAGCCTGGCCGGGAACTTCGGCCAGGGCGCTCGCGGACAAGCCGGCAATATCGCCCAGAAATACCTTCAGGTAGTGTCTACCACTACCCTTCACGCGGGTGCACCCATCCGGGTTATCACCGAAGACGAAATTTTCATGAAGCCGTGGAGTTCGATCTATGAAACGAATTATACGAACTGAATACCTGCTTCTGGCGCTGGCGTTTATCGCCCTGCCCGGCCAGTCGGCAACCAGTCCTTTTCGGACTACGAGCGTGACCAGCACGCCCGCAGTCACTGCGCCGGGGCGCGATGTGTACGTGCAGGGTAACTTCCTGCCGCCGCAAACGCTCGACAGCAACCAGAAAGATCCACGCTGGCAGTTTGTTGACCCGTTAAGCGTCTACATGCGCACGGTCTGGCCAGACAACGTGACCAGCGTCCGGGCGGCGGTGGATTATCTGCTGGAGCCAACCGGGTATCGCCTGGTGACGGCGTACCCGGCACCGCGTGAGGCGGCATTGCTTGTTGATAAACCCCTGCCACCGATTGCCCGTATGCAGCGCACGATGCCGGTCATTGATGCGTTGCAGTTACTGGCCGGGCTGGAAAATTACGTGGTCATCGACCGCGCTCACAGGCTTGTTTCCTTCCAGAAAAAAGGAGGTGGCGCATGAAAATCATAATCGCAACGGCGCTCTTTTGCTCGCTGTTGACGGGGTGCTCGTCACGCTATGACAGCGGGCATGATCAGCTATTCCAGCTTTCAGACAGGCATGTGATTTACCGCGATCTGACGGTTCCTGCCTCGATGGGAAACCTGCCGGAAAAGCAGGAGATTACTTCACCGGGGATTGAGCCGTGAAAGCCCGGTTATTAGTCGTGCTGATGGTGGCGTTACTGCCCTTCAGCGTCAGCGCGGCCAGTGATGAAGAAATCCTGCTGGTGTCGCTAGGCTCACCCAGGGCGGCCAGCGCCATGCAGGACGATGATTCGCCTTCACAGGAATGGGTATCTGCGATGCAAGGCCGCTGGGGGCAGACTACCGATATCCGGGATATGCGCGGGCTACGGGAAATTCAGCAGGAGGTGATCGCTGAAATCAACGCCATCTATGCGGAACAGGACAGGGAAAAACAGCTACCGAAGGTTCGGGAAAAAGGTAAGACCAATACGAACTTCAACGTACCTGAAAAGATCCAGGCCATTATCAGCAAGTACGCGGAAAAGTACCAGATTAGCGAAGCGCTGGTGAAGGCGTTGATCAAGGTTGAATCGAGTTTTAACCCTCACGCGGTGAGCAAGAAGGGCGCGAAGGGATTAATGCAGCTTATGCCCGTACACACAGCCAGTAAAGGCGCAGATCCGTTTGATGCGGAAACCAATGTGAATATCGGCATGGGGTATTTATCCCGTCTGCTGGACAAGTACGGCGATATCCGGCTGGCGCTGGCGGCCTACAACGCCGGAGAAAAGGCAGTCGATAAATACGGCGGGATACCGCCGTATAAAGAGACGCAACTGTACGTGGCAAAAATCATGGAACTTCTGGGAGGCTAGACAATGAAAAAGACACTGATTATCTGGCTTATCTGTCTGCTCGGCGCGATGCAGACCGCTAAGGCAGAAGATGACTACACGAACCTGCCGGATGCGGCTCAGTCGATGGCGGTGGACAGCGGCGATCCGTGCACGGTTTTTCTGTGCATGGCGGGTATGGCGCTGGGCGAGCGGCCGTCTGAATGTGACGGCGCAATCCGTAAGTTTTTCAGCATTAACGCTTTCAAAAAACACCACCGCTTCAACCCCGGAAAAACCTTCGATATGCGCCGGGATTTTTTGGGGCAATGTCCAAGCGCTGACCCGGAGCACGTAAGTAAAATTCTAAGTAAATTCGGCAGGTTAAGAGGCTGAAAAATATTTTTCCCACCTCTTTAAGGAGACTGATAGATATGGCGAACAAAGGCGTAAATGAGGTTACTCTGGTTGGCTATCTGGGACGAGACCCGGAGATACGCTACATACCGGAAGGTGGAGCGGTAGCAACGCTTTCACTGGCAACGGCTGAAACCTGGAAAGATAGAACAACCGGAGAGCAGAAGGAAAAAACAGAATGGCATCGTGTGGTTATCTTCGGTAAACCTGCTGAAATTGCAGAAAAATACGTGAAGAAAGGCACGTTGCTTTATGTCCGTGGCAAGCTGCACACCCGAAAATGGACGGATAAGGATAACATTGATCGCTACAGCACAGAGATAGTGGTCAATGTGGGCGGGGAAATGCAGATGCTGGGCGGTGGCGGCCGTCAGGACGGCACCAGTCACGGCCAGAATGCGCCAGCACAAAGCGGAACGCCCGCAGCGGCGGCACCTGCTAGCTCTGCGCAGGAAATGCCACCCTTTGACGATCAGATACCTTTTTGAGTGGTGAAAGGCGATGAACAACGATGATAAAGCATGGTATTTGAACGGCCAGGCTTATTACGGCGGCTGTATCGCTCCGGGTGACACGCTGGAGCCGTTTTACTATGTGGGGAAGTGTCCACAATGCGGTAAAGAAGCGGGCTGTGAAGAATACCAGCGCGTGGAAGGTGGGAGCCTGAACAGCTACGTCAGAACGGAATGCAACTGTGGCTATACCGCCGACACGGGGGATTACGGTGACTAATCCCCGTATTCTGCCAGCGGGCTATGTGAGAAATCTGCGGCTATGCTTAATTTTGGCGCTGTCGCTGTTTTTCTCTGGAAGTTCGGCGGCAGAAGAAATCCAGGGAAAAGTTATCCGCGTCCTCGATGGCGATACTCTGGAAATATTGCAGAACTGGCAGCCCGTTCGCATTCGCCTGGCGAACATCGATGCGCCGGAAAAGAAGCAACCATTCGGACGATGGTCAGGGGATCAGCTCAAGGCGCTGACGGCAGGGAAGCCCGTTACGGTCACTTATACGCAGAAAGACCGCTACGGGCGCATTCTGGGGCGTGTGTATACGGAGAACGGCACCGAAGTTAACCGCTGGATGGTGCAAAACGGCGCGGCGTGGGTGTACGAACGGTACAACACGGACACGACATTACCGTCACTACAAATCGAAGCGCAGCAGGAAAAGCGCGGGTTGTGGTTTGACGCTAATCCCCTCCCGCCGTGGGAATGGCGATTTAGTCAACGAGATTATAAGGTAACTAAGAGGTAACTATGAAGAAATTGAAATTCGCTCTATTGATGGTTTTAGGCGTATCCGGATTTGCAATAGCAGCAGAACAGTCTGACGCAGAGAAGAAATCGCTGTGTGTGTATCAAGGTCAAACCTATGGGGTTGGTTCGCCAATAAGCGTAGGAGGAAAAGATCTTATCTGTGTTCGGAAAAATGGCGATATGAAATGGCTGCCGGAAAGAGAAGCGCAAGCCTATCTCTAACGCGCCTTCGGCTTGTTAAACCCCGGAGACGGTCAGAAACCAGTTCAGACCGCATCCGGGGTTTGTCCTTACAGAGGCGATTACTATCAATTTATTTTGCTGCAGCACCTCGATGAGTGGATTTTTGCTATCATTTTTTCAATCCGGAAGCGACCGTGCAAACAAAAAATGATAGCAAAAATAGAAAATAGTGACCAGGTGTCCAAAAAAAACTGCTATCATTTTTGCGTTGGCCAGCTCGCCGGCGCCATTCGAAATGATAGCATTTCGGCGTAATGTCAGACTGGCCTTAATTTAGCCATTGGAGGGTAGGTATGGGAACATTAACGGTCAGACCACAACCGGAACATGAAGAAGCGCTGGAGGCTGTAGGAGCGTTGTTACAAGAAAAACGTGCTTCACAGACGTTGCTCAAATCACTGCTGGCCTACGAGCCACACTGTAAAGAGATCGCCAAATTGAAATCGGCCTTGTATGAAGCCCAACAAGAACGGGATGAGTACAAAGGGAAAATTGAGCGATTTAAAGCCGCGCAGCTCGCATTATTTGAATAGAAGACTTGCTGGTAGAGCGATCCGGGATTGTTTGGATCTTCGTTCTGGATCAATGTTAGTAATTTAAGTATGATAAGCTAGTTTTGCGTATTTTGCGTCATTTTTATAGCAAGACGTTGCAAGTGAGGTAGTAGTGATTCATTTCATTACTAAGTTTGCAAGACGCAAAGAATCTCAGGTAGGCCACGCCAAAAGGTGGTAGAGGAAGGGTTGAAAAGCCCAAAAAACAAAGCCCCGATTATCTTCGTTCAGTTTGGCGACGGGACAAGATAATCGGGGCTAGGTACAAAACCTGAAAGGATTATAACGTATGCAATCCGTAAATCAACCCCTGTTCGCCATAAGTGCGGGCGGGCGTGTCTGAAAAGTCTCCGAACGCAAAGCCTACTGGCTTCCCCAAGCAAAGCCCTTGCTATAACGTATCTTCGCGTAGGCGTCGCCGTTTCCTCAATAGGTGGATTACGTCGCTGGCGACCGTTGCCGGACGCATCAAGATCAAGGCCGAAATCCGCAGACGTATACGACACAACCGGTATTGGGTCAACGAGGCCAATAAATACGGTATCGAAACACTCTGCGAGCTGATGCTGGCCATACTTGACGATCTGGATTTAAGAGACTGGCAAACCATACATAACCTTGAGACGCTGGCCGAACGTGCCGGACTTGCGACGCGCAGTGATGCGGGTCATAAGTCTATTTCACGTGCCAGCCGGGGATGTGATCGCCTCACCTGGCTTAATGCAATTATCTCAGAAAAAGCCCCCTTCAATCCTTATGATGCCCGCTGCGCCTGCAAGCACATAGAGGTTACAGAGGATTTCTTTGCCATTCTCGGCATCCCGCTAAAACAGGTTTACCGGGAACGCGCCAGGCTGCTTAAGGCCGACCCGGAGGAAATCATATCATCCGGGGATGTGCGGTTAATCGCAATCAGGGTTGAAAACTGGACGCGTAAGGCCGCTGCCGGGTTAGCCAGGATGAAAGCTAAGCGTGAAGTAGCTCGCCAGCGTAAACAGGAATACTACTCCCCAACCTTTGCCTGATCCCCGCCTACTACCGCCTTAGCTGGCGGGGATTCTGCACGTCTGCAATCAACCTCAGTACAAAAAACAGCCTTAACGTACAATAATTTTCGAAATCCAAACCATTACGGCTACAGGAATGACGGAATTTTTGGCGGTTCCGGCTCAGACCCATCACAACTGCTGTATAGCTTGTGGGTAAGTGATAATGAAGTGCAAACGATATGGCGCAATTACTCTTTTGGTTTATCTTTTAATTACTTACGTATTAAAAGATAAACCAAGAAAACATTACTGTTATCCCCTTTAAAAAGTGGATAACCGAACAACATCGGCGCGAGCGCCTCAAATTTAGCTCCCCACGCTAAAGCGCGGGGCATTTAGATCGGAATCGTGAGAGGGCTAACAGCTTGCCTGTTAGCCGTCGAGGGATTGGACAAATCCGGCAAGGCCGGATGCGTCAGCAAATATCGCTGAACGTTTTGCTAACACGCTCGTAAGCGGCTCTCACGACCCGCTAACGCGGAGATACGCCCCAACTGCGGCTTTCGCCTTGTTGTGACCACTCCGACCGCGCACAGAAGCCTCTGAGCCGCTTTTAGCGGGGTATGGCTTTGCAGGGTGAAGGGATGGATAGGCGATCCCTTTAGATCCATTTGCTGCCATTAGGATTCAAGCTACATTCGGCAAAACGGCCATTCCACCGAACCGCAGCACTTATCCACCGTTTCTGTGGATAACGCTATATGTTGTATCGGCCGCAGAGGATGGACATACTATATGTTGTGTCGGGCGGGGCGGGTTTCTTTCAACCGTGGGGGTGTGTTTGTGCCTGCCCCGCCACGGCTGTTAGCCTCTTAACCGTCATTATGGTTCCGTTACTCCCCAAACCCCACTATCGTGGTGACCCTTTACTTTTGATATCTATGTGATATCTTTTAGATACCTTACAGATATCAGGAGGTTTTTATGTCTTACTCGATTGCCATTGCTCATAGCAAAGGTGGAACCGGAAAAACCACCACTGCCACTCAACTTGCCGATGCTCTGAATATTAAGCGAATAGCTGATATTGATATTCACAAAGGGTTGTCCGTCATCAACTCTCTTAGGCCAAAAGATCGGCAATGGGATATCTTAGAGTTCAGCAGCAAAGAACAATTAGCTAAGGCGATTAATGAAACCGATCAAAAAGGTTCATTACTCATTGACTGCGGTGGATTTGACTCTGAAATGACGCGAGTAGCTATCGCCCTGGCTGATTTTGTTTTGACCCCAGCGAACGATGACATAACCGAACAGCTAGGTTTAGCCAGCTTCAACCGGACACTGGCTGAAATATCCCAAATCAAAGGCGAAAAAATAGTCGCCCATGTTCTAATGACGAGGGTTCATCCCGCCCGTAAAAATTTCAAGGCAATTACTGATGCCATTAATAAGTTAGAGCACCTCTCTATGATGGAGAGCCACTTATCGAGTAGGGCTATTTACCCTTCCGTTATGGCTGAAAGTGGTTCCGGTGTGACTTCTCACATTGCGACTAACCACTCGGAAGCGGGCAAAGAAGTCAGGAAATTAGCAGAAGAAGTGAAATTGATCATCAGAGCATAGATATCTATATGATATCTATGTGATACCTATAAGATATCAATCGCAGTAAGATATCTATTATATATCTAAAAGATATCATTGTGATATCAGGAGGGTGAGTATGACAAAAAAAACATTTGATTTGAATGC